>Ga0307500_10000008_pt1 | contig 63325 bp, 62 predicted proteins | sample 14_S_MG_FD_201362 | JGI IMG/M metagenome (GOLD analysis project Ga0307500, IMG submission 201362) | Soil microbial communities from Populus trichocarpa stands in riparian zone in the Pacific Northwest, United States - 14_S | ecosystem: Environmental > Terrestrial > Soil > Riparian zone > Trees... | reverse complement strand
GCGCTTCCTGTGTGGACCAGAGAGGAGTGACCGTGATTATACTTCCAGAACTTTCGGTTACTTCTTCGTTCAATAGGTCGCAGCATCATTCTCCTGCTTGTGGCCCGTCTGCGACGGCGGTCGCACGCAATCACGCGTCAGCGCGCCTGCGAGGCCGGCGCAAACAGGCTTTGGCCTCGACGGTCGCTGGAACGATTGCTGGCTATCGGTTTTGGTGTTTCGGAGTCTTCCTTTCCGGCGCTCTTCTGACGACGGTGCTGCTATCTGAGGCAAGGGCAGGCGATGAACTGACACTACCCGCGTCGCGCTCGTCCCGCGCAACCAGCGTTGAATCCTTTGCACCATTCATCACCGAGGCGTCCCGCCGATTTGCGATTCCCGCGCAATGGATCCGTGGAGTCATGCACTCTGGCAACGAGCGAGCCATATCGCCGAAAGGCGCTCTCGGGCTGATGCAAATTATGCCGGGCACCTGGGTCGAACTGAGCGTCCGATACGGATTGGGCATCGATCGCTTTGATCCGCACGACAACATCATGGCAGGCGCTGCGTATCTCGCGACGGACATTCGGTTTGCCTTCGAAACGCTGCAATACGATCATGACGCTAAGACTTTCGGGTTTGCTACTGAAGGACCCTTGCTCACGCGGCAAGATTTCGCGGGGGAGTGCGATATTAACGTGCTGAGGGCATACGGGCGATGCCTTCGGCCCGCGCTCTACTCGTCGCTTCGCTCCTCACCGAGCCACCCTACGGGTGTCTCGGCCCTCCGGGTAACGATCGCTATCGCAAACGCTTGCTTCACTCGCAAACAGTGCGGGGCTTCGCAAGTCAACTGCCAAAGTCGCGGCGGCTCTTTCACAATGAATCGGCCACCAGCCGACGTGTTCGGGCAGGCGCTATTGGATGGTCCACCGCAATGACCCGTACTGCATTTTGTCGCAAATCGCCGCGAGTACCGAGAGTCTGTTGGCTTGGAAGTTGGGCCCTCGGAACCAGCGAACGAGGAGGGCAGGATAAAAGCCGCAAGGTGCGGCCGGTCGGTCGGTTGGGAAATGTCAGCAGTTTCAAGCATGCTCCGAACATTGCGAACATCAGGCGCAACCTGTCATTCAGGATATGGCGCTGTTCTTTTTCAGTTTTCGACACCTTGCGGCGGGCAAAATGAGTCGCAACGACGATTTCCGCATTCGCCCGGGCCGTATCCGTTCGACGCGCGCGCCCAAGGCAAAATCCTTTCTCGCGCAGGCGCTCAGAGCCGCGCAGAAGGCGGGCGGTCTCCCCCGCGGCGGGGTTAAGAGGGGAGGTTCCTTCGGGCGCGGGCGTGCGGCGAGCTTGGCCGCGTCACGGCTTCTTAACAACCGCGCCCGCGGCGCTATGATCAAGGCGCGTGTCGTGCGCCGGATGCGGTCGCCCGGGGCGCTGCGGGCCCATATCGGTTATCTCAAACGAGACGGTGTCACCCGTGATGGATTGCCGGGGAAGCTCTTCGATGCCGCCAGCGATGATGCGGACGGCCGCGCATTCGTCGAGCGGTGCGACGATGACCGGCATCATTTTCGGTTCATCGTCTCGCCGGATGATGCTGGCGAGCTGGAAAGCTTGCGGAGCTTTACCCGCGAACTTATGGATCAAGCCTCGCGCGATCTTGGCACGAGGCTTGACTGGGTCGCCGTCGACCACTGGAACACCGAGCACCCCCATATCCATATTCTCGTGCGCGGTCGCTCCGATGACGGTTCAGATCTCGTCATCAGCCGCGATTACATCGGGTCTGGTATGCGGGCGCGAGCGGGAGATCTTGTTACCCGAGAACTCGGCCCGCGGTCGGAGCTAGAGGTTCGGCGCGGCCTTGAAGCGGAAGTTAGCGCGGAACGATGGAGCAGGCTCGATAGGGTGTTGACCCGGGAAGCGGGAAGGGCGGAAGGGGTAGTCAATCTTCGACCAGGACAAGACGCCGGACGCGATCCTTTGCGGGAGATCCGGATCGGCCGGATGCGGACGCTTGAGCGGCTCAAGCTCGCTGAGCCAGCCGGTTCCGCACGCTGGGTTCTGGCCGCTGACGCGGAACAGCGGTTGCGGGCGCTTGGGGAACGCGGCGATATCATCAAACGGCTGCACAAGAGCTTGGCAAGGGATGGCGCGTCACGCTCGTCATCGTCCTGGGCGCTTGAAGGCGAAGCCCACGGCGAACGTGTGACCGGACGCCTCATTGCCCGCGGACTCGATGACGAATTGAAGGGAACCGCGTTCGCCGTAGTAGATGGGATCGACGGACGCGTGCACCATCTTAAGCTCCCCGACCTAGATACGGCCGGCGATGGTCCGATCGGCGGCATTGTGGAGTTGCGCCGTTTTGAGGATGCGAAGGGCCGGCAACGCATCGCGCTTGCCGTTCGCTCGGACCTCAATCTCGACCAACAGGTAGCGGCGGAAGGAGCAACCTGGCTTGATCGGCGTCTGGTTGCCCGCGAACCCGCCGATCTCTCGTACTCAGGGTTCGGCGCCGAAGTCCGCGTCGCGCTTGATCGGCGGATGGATGCGCTGGCCGGGTGGGGCCTCCTCCGCCGTGATGGTGGCCAGATCAAGCTCGGTCGCAATTTGATCGGAGCCTTGCGCAACCGCGAACTCGACACTGTGGGCCGGCACTTGGCTGAAGAAACGGGGCTGGCACATATCCCTGCCGAATCAGGCGAGCCCATTTCGGGGGTTTATCGCCGAAGGCTGTCGCTCGCCTCCGGACGATTTGCCATGATTGACAACGGCTTGGGCTTCCAACTCGTGCCATGGATACCATCTCTTGAGCGGGAACTTGGCAGGCACGTGAACGGCCTCGCCGGCCCCGGCGGCATCGACTGGAGGTTTGGACGCAAGCGCGACCTTTCTCTCTGACCCGCCAATCTTTGCGCTATGACGCGAGCGCCTGCGATACAAAGAATTCATCGTTGCGCGGCTCCGGCGGTGCAGAGCATGTGGCCGCTATGTCCGCAACGAAAATTCTCTGGGGGCAGTTGTTTCTCGTCTCCATCGTCGTGCTCGCATTTCTGTGGGGCGCGACCGAGTGGACGGCTTGGCGTCTTGCCTTCCAGCCGCAACTCGGGCCAGCTTGGTTCAACATTGGGCGCTGGCCGGTGTATCAGCCGCTTTCGTTTTTCATCTGGTGGTTCCAGTTCGACGCCTACGCACCCAGAATATTCGTCGAGGGAGCCTGCATTGCTGCAGGCGGCGGGTTCGCCGCTATCGGCATCGCCATCATGCTGTCGGTCTGGCGTGCAAAGGAAGCCCAGCAGGTGACCACCTACGGCTCGGCGCGCTGGGCCGATACAAGAGAAGTTCGGAGGGCGGGCCTTTTGGGGCATGACGGCGTCGTGCTCGGCCGATTTGATGACCGCTACCTCCGGCACGACGGCCCTGAGCACGTCCTCTGCTTTGCCCCGACCCGTTCGGGCAAGGGAGTCGGTCTGGTCATTCCGACACTTCTGACCTGGCCGCATTCCACAATTGTCCATGACATCAAGGGCGAGAACTTCCAGTTGACCTCCGGTTGGCGGGCACGCTTTGGGCCTGTGCTGCTGTTCGACCCGACCGATCAGGCGAGCGCTGCCTATAATCCGCTCCTCGAGATCCGCAAAGGCGACTGCGAGGTCCGGGACGCCCAAAATATCGCTGATATTCTCGTCGATCCCGAAGGCGCGCTCGAGCGCCGGAATCACTGGGAGAAGACCAGCCACTCCCTGCTCGTTGGCGCAATCCTGCATGTTCTCTATGCGGAAGCCGACAAGACGCTTGCCGGCGTCGCCAGCTTCCTGTCTGACCCGTCCCGCCCGATCGAGACCACGCTGAATGCGATGTTGGCGACCCCGCATCTCGGCGAGCGCGTTCACCCCGTGGTGGCTTCGGCGGCGCGGGAACTCCTCAACAAAAGCGAGAACGAACGGTCCGGCGTTCTGTCGACCACGATGAGCTTCCTAGGGCTATACCGTGATCCCGTCGTCGCGAAGGTTACGGGACGGTGCGACTGGCGCATCCGCGATCTCGTCGATGGGCCTCGCCCCATCTCGCTCTACCTGGTCGTGCCGCCATCCGATATCGCCCGCACAAAACCTCTCATGAGGTTAGTCCTCAATCAGATCGGACGTAGATTGACCGAGAGCCTGAACGCCGACGGCAAGCGACAAAAGCTTCTCCTCATGCTCGACGAGTTCGCGGCTCTCGGGCGTCTCGACTTCTTCGAGAGCCAGCTTGCGTTCATGGCAGGTTATGGCATCCGCAGCTTTCTGATCACCCAGAGCCTCAACCAGGTCGAGCGCGCCTACGGGCCGAACCACGCCATCCTCGATAATTGCCATATCCGAATCGCTTTTTCGACCAACGACGAGCGCACCGCCAAGCGGGTGTCGGACGCCTTAGGAACCGCGACCGAGATGCGCGCGATGAAGAACTATGCCGGTCATCGCCTGAGCCCTTGGCTGGGGCACTTGATGGTCAGCCGCCAAGAAACTTCGCGTCCACTGCTTACGCCGGGAGAGGTCATGCAACTTCCGCATAACGACGCGGTTGTGATGATTTCGGGGGTGCATCCCATACGCGCCAGCAAAGTACGATATTATGAACATGCGCAGTTGAAGAGCCGGGTCATGCAGCCAGCCCGCGGCACAGCGCTCACCCCGGCCGCACAGCCCGACGATTGGTCAGGTCGGCCGCAAATTTCACCTACCTTGAAGCTGTTCGGGAAGGCAGAGCAGAGGCCCCGCGATCCCAACGGCGGCATTCGCCGCGAGCCGGAACTGCCGGCACACGAGGATGTCGTGATTAGGGCACCGCTGGTTGAGAATGAATTCGATGCCGCTCCGGATGATAGCGACGCCGATACGGTGCAGGTGATGGCGCTGAACCGTTCGATGCAGGGCGTTGTACGTTCAGTCACCATCGATCCGGACGATCCCATGGATCTGTAGGTTGGCTCTTGAAAAAAGCCCAGCTCAGCATCTACCTCGATCCAGAAACGTTCGGAAGCCTCGAGGCCTTCGCTAAGCGCCAGGGAAAGTCCAAGTCGCTGGTCGCCGAGGCGGCGATCGCGTCCTTCCTTTCTCCTGATGACTCCGATCGCCGCGAAGCAGCCATAGCTAAGCGTCTGGATCGGATCGTGCGCGTGCTCGAACGGCTCGAGCGCAACGACACGATCACACTTGAGACGATCGCGCTCTTCATCCGCTTCTGGCTGACGTCAACGCCGGCGCTGCCGGAGCATTCGAACCCCGCGGCCCGCGCCAAGGGCGCTGAGCGCTACGATCGGTTTATCGAGGCGCTCGGCCGGCGGCTATCGAGCGGGTCGACTATGCTCAATGAGGTGAGTATCGAATCTCAGGACGTAGCGATCGCCAAACAAAGCAAAGGCGATGCCGGCCCGAGCTGATCAATCCGTCGATCCTTTCTTTGGCTACGCCAGACTACGATCGCGATCGTTGTCGGTTGCGACGTGCGTGATGCTGCTCTTCTGTTCCGTTTGTCAGAAACCACCTTCTTGGAAAAGCCCTCGCACCGCAGTAATCGGGGCCTCGACCGGTACTGAGAGAACGGAGAACAGCGGAGATGCAGCTTCACGGCAATCTCGATACTGAAGCAAGCCAGGCCGCAGTGGCCGTGCCGACGCCTCGCAAACGTAATCGCTCGGCAACCCGGAAAGTGACCATACGGCTCACCGAGAAGATCCACGAACAACTCGAAGCTGCGACCGAACGTCCGGGTGTGGGCAAGAGCATGGTCGTGGAGGCAGCACTGGCGCACTTTATGACCCCGCAGCCTTCTGTCGAAAATTCGATGCAGAAGAGCTTCGACGACATCCATACGCGATTTGATTCTCTGGAGCGCGACTTGCGGACCCTCGCCGAGACAGTTGCGCTGCACGCGCGATATCACCTCGCGGTGATGCCGCCTCTTCCGCAACAGCAACAACATGAAGCCTGTCAGCTCGGGGATGAGCGGTTCAAGGCTTTGGCGGAGCAGGTCGACCGGCGGGTGCGGCAGGGCCGTCCGCTTATTCAAGAGACGATCGCTCGGCTCGAAGTGTCAAGGTTCAGCGAACGAGGACTGGTCACCACTGAAGATGAGCCATTTCATGCCGGGCCTCGCGAGCTTCCGCAAGAAGCTGCTTCGCAGGCGAATGTGAACATGGAGCACGATTTGCCCGCTGCCGCTGGGGAGGGCGGCAGCATCTCCAACTTTCGACAGCTGCCGAACTCGTTTCGCTTGCCGGTCTGAATTGGCGGAAGAAGAACATCCGAACACCCAACGAGCGGGGACGAGCTTCAGGCCGCGGCATGCGGCTGGACGCTGGAACGAAGAACAGCCTCCCAAGGGCTGGCGCTTGATCCTTGCTGTCTTCCTCCCTTTTGCCGCGGGCTACTATCTCGCCTTTCTCTTCAGAACAATCAATGCTGCAATCTCTCCGGCTTTAGCCTCTGAGTTTGGCCTCGATGCCGCGAAGATCGGTCTTATGACCTCGGTTTACTTCCTTGTTCTTGCAGGCGCGCAGATTCCCATCGGAGCTTTTCTCGACCGCTTCGGCCCGCGGCGCGTTCAGAGCGTGTTACTCGTTATGGCTGCTGGAGGAGCGTCCTTGTTTGGAACGGCGGCAGGATTCTCTGACCTGCTGGTTGGCCGTGCCTTGATAGGACTTGGGGTTGCAGCCTCGTTGATGGCCGGGCTCAAAGCGACCGTGATCTGGTTTCCAAAGGAACGTATCGCGCTCGTCAACGGCTGCATGATCATGGTGGGGTCGCTTGGCGCTGTCACCGCAACGGCGCCGACCGATTGGATGTTGGAATGGGTCGGCTGGCGCAGCCTCTTCGAATTGCTGACGTTGGCAACGGTGACAATCGCCGGCGTGGTTTATTTTGCCGTGCCGGAAAAGGAGACCAACTCAGCGATCTCCACGATTTCGGGTAAGCCGCCTACTGTCTGGTCTGTCTTTTCTGATGCACGATTCATGAGAATTGCACCGCTTTCGGCCGCATGCATCGGCTCGTCTTGGGCCCTCCAGTCTTTATGGGCCGCAGTCTGGCTTACGGATATAGAAGGGCTTGATCGGCGTAGTTTAATGACGCAGCTGTTCGTCATGGCCTTGGAGTTGAGTCTCGGAGCATTACTGCTGGGCATAATGGCTGATCGTCTGCGCAAACGCGGCATCACTGCCGAAGTGCTGTTGGCAGCCATAGGCGGATTATTCATTGTAGCTGAACTTACACTTATCCTTCGCGTCCCGATACCCTCGCTGGTGCCTTGGTGTGTCGTGTCGGTTATGGGGGCGGCAACGGTCCTTAGCTATGCGATGATCGCCGATTATTTTCCGAAGGAACTTGCCGCGCGTGCCAATGGCGCCCTGAATCTTCTACATTTTAGTTCCGCGTTCGCGATCCAGTATGGGATAGGGCTCGTCGTTGGACAATGGTTACCCCAGGACGGTCACTATCCGGCAATGGCGTATCAGGTGGCGTTTGGTCTCAGTGCTTCCCTTCCGGCAGTCGCATTGCTTTGGTTCGCTTTGCCTTGGCTCCGATCGTCGAGTAGGTATCTTTACGCGTCCTTTACGCGGCCGTCTGCAGAGCGAGAAGGCCAAGCTGAATTTGCTATGGTGCCGGTCGACGGACCCATTCTGGACGCACACGAAGCGACTGAATGGTAAACTAACCGGCGTATATCCATTCTCCAAACTGCAACAATCGGTGTGGCGTCACGAATCCGACATTGCCACTCTTCCCTTTTTCTACGCTAGGCTACGAACCTAATCCCTCGCTCGTTGCGCAAAGGCGTGTTCTGCCTTTTCTAATCGTCCCCATCAGAGGTCACCCGAGGTGACCTCATGCGTTGGGGGCGAAGGTGGCAATCCATTCTATTCAATCGGAGGCAATGTCTCGCAGCGCGCGTATGTTGCGCACGGCTCTCGGCCCAGCGATAGCTCGATTTCTCGAAGATGAATCGATCGTCGAGGTGATGCTCAACCCCGACGGCCGGCTGTGGATTGACCGGCTGTCGAGTGGTCTGGCGGATACCGGTGAAACCCTGTCCGCGCCCGATGGCGAACGCATCGTACGCCTGGTCGCCCATCATGTGGGCGCCGAAGTCCATGCTGGCGCGCCGCGCGTGTCGGCTGAACTCCCAGAGACCGGCGAACGCTTCGAAGGTCTATTGCCTCCGGTTGTCGCCGCTCCGGCATTTGCAATCCGCAAGCCGGCCGTCGCCGTCTTCAGCCTCGACGACTACGTTGCGGCGAGAATCATGACGCCGGAGAACGCGGGAGCGCTGCGGCGAGCGGTCAGCTTGCGCAAGAACATCCTGGTCGCCGGCGGAACCTCAACCGGGAAGACAACCCTCACAAACGCCCTGCTCGCCGAAGTCGCAAAGACGTCAGATCGGGTCGTCCTCATCGAAGACACGAGGGAACTGCAGTGCAAGGCATCGAACGTCGTGGCGTTGCGAACAAGGGACGGCGTGGTCTCGCTTTCGGATCTTGTGCGCTCATCTCTTCGCCTGCGTCCCGACCGCATTCCGATCGGCGAGGTGCGCGGGGCCGAGGCGCTCGACCTGCTCAAGGCTTGGGGCACGGGCCATCCCGGGGGCATCGGTACCATCCACGCGGGCAGCGCGCTCGGCGCCTTGCGCCGGCTCGAGCAACTGATCCAGGAGGCCGTTGTGACGGTGCCGCGCGCCCTGATCGCCGAGACCGTGAACGTAATCGCCGTTCTTTCGGGCCGCGGCGCTGATCGCCGCCTTTCCGAACTCGCTCATGTCGCCGAGCTCGGGACGTCGGGCGACTACAGTCTTTCAGAGTTAGGAGGCCAACCATGAACTATCGATTGCTTCTCGGCCGAAGTGCCGTGTCAACCGCGACATTTGTGGTGTTTTGCCTGCTTTCTGCGCCGGCATGGTCTGCGGGCTCGAATATGCCATGGGAGCAGCCGCTCAACCAGATACTGCAGTCGGTCGAGGGTCCGGTCGCCAAGATCGTCGCCGTCATCATCATCATCGTGACCGGGCTATCGCTGGCATTCGGTGACACCTCAGGTGGCTTTCGTCGCCTCATTCAGATCGTGTTTGGTTTGTCGATTGCGTTTGCTGCATCGAGCTTCTTTCTGTCGTTCTTCTCGTTCGGCGGCGGAGTGGTGATCTGATGGATGGGCAGATCACAGGGTTTGTCGCGCCCGTGCACCGCGCCTTGACCGAGCCGATCTTGATGGGCGGCGCGCCGCGGGCCGTCGCCATCCTAAACGGCACCTTGGCAGCGGCACTGGGCCTCGGTCTGCGCCTTTGGCTCGCCGGCTTTCTTCTCTGGTTCATCGGTCATATGGCGGCCGTCTGGGCCGCCAAGCGCGATCCAGAGTTCGTCGAGGTCGTACGCCGGCACGTTCGTATCCCCGGTCACTTGTCTATGTGAGTTCCGCCATGATGAATCTTGCCGAGTATCGTTCCTCGAACGCGCGCTTAGCGGACTTTCTGCCCTGGGCCGCCCTTGTCGACGAGGGCATTGTCCTCAACAAGGACGGCTCGTTTCAGCGGACGGCAAAATTCCGGGGGCCCGATCTCGACAGCGCGGTGCCCGCCGAACTTGTTGCCGTCTCAGCGCGTTTGAACAACGCCTTGCGTCGCCTCGGGTCTGGTTGGGCGCTGTTTGTCGAGGCTCAACGCCATGCCGCGGGGAACTATCCACCGAACACGTTCCCGGACGTGGCATCGGCCTTGGTCGACGCCGAGCGCAGGGCCCAGTTCGAGGAAGCCGGCGCTCATTACGAGTCAAGCTACTTCCTGACTTTGGTCTATCTGGCCCCGGCGGAAGGAGCCGCTATTGCGGAGCGGTTGCTTTACGAAAGTGGCAACCGAACCGTCGGTGCAGACGCGCGCGAGCTGATGAGCGGATTTGTCGACCGCTCCAACCGCGTCCTGCAGCTCATCGAAGGCTTCATGCCGGAATGCGGCTGGCTGGATGATCAGGAGACGCTGACGTACCTCCACTCAACCGTCTCGACCAGGCGCCACCGCGTCCGAGTGCCTGAGATACCGATGTATCTCGATGCACTGCTTGCCGACCAGCCATTGACTGGCGGTCTCGAGCCGATGTTGGGCGCAGCACATCTTCGCGTGCTGACGGTCGTGGGATTTCCGACGGCGACCGTGCCCGGAATTCTGGACGACTTGAACCGCCTGGCATTTCCATATCGCTGGTCGACGCGAGCGCTGATGCTTGATCGGAACGATGCAGTGAAGCTTGTGACCAGGATCCGGCGCCAGTGGTTTGCCAAGCGCAAGTCGGTCGCTGCGATCCTGAAGGAGGTGATGACCAACGAGGCGTCGGCGCTTCTTGATACCGACGCCAGCAACAAGGCGATAGACGCCGATGCTGCGCTGCAGGAACTCGGCACGGATCAGATTGGCGAAGCTTTTGTAACCGCGACGTTCACGGTCTGGGACGGCGATCCCAGAGCGGCGGATGAAAAACTGCGTCTTGTCGAAAAAGTTATCCAAGGGCGCGACTTTACCTGCATGATCGAGACGGTGAATGCGGTCGAGGCTTGGCTCGGCAGCCTGCCGGGCCACGTCTACGCCAACGTCCGACAGCCGCCGATCTCGACGCTCAACCTCGCCCACATGATTCCCTTGTCAGCGGTATGGGCGGGTGAGGTGAGGGACCATCATCTCAAGGCTCCGCCTCTATTCTTTGCTAAAACGGAGGGATCGACTCCGTTCCGGTTCTCGCTGCACACCGGCGATGTCGGACACACCTTGATCGTTGGACCGACAGGGGCCGGCAAATCTGTATTGCTTGCCTTGATGGCCATGCAGTTCCGCCGCTATCCAGAGGCACAGGTCTTCGCCTTCGATTTTGGCCGGTCGATGCGAGCGGCTGCATTAGCAATGGACGGTGACTGGCATGACCTCGGTGGCGCGATCGCAGGGGAGGCGGCTGAGTTCGTTTCGCTCCAACCTCTCTCGGCAATCGATGATGTCTCCGAACGCGGTTGGGCAGCCGAATGGATCTCTTCGATTCTGTCCCGAGAGAAGATCGAAGTTACCCCAGAGACCAAGGATCACGTCTGGACCGCGCTAATATCGCTGGCGTCGGCCCCCCGCGAGGAGCGGACCGTCACGGGACTTTCCGTCCTTCTCCAATCGAATATCCTCAAGCGAGCGCTACAGCCCTATTGCCTCGGCGGTCCCTATGACCGATTGCTCGATGCCGAGAATGAGCGCCTCGGTACTTCACCCGTTCAAGTCTTTGAGACCGACGGATTGATCGGCACCGCCGTTGCACCGGCCGTCCTGTCTTATCTCTTTCATCGGATCGAGGCGCGCTTTGATGGGCGGCCAACGCTGCTCATCATCGACGAAGGCTGGCTCGCTCTTAATGATGCGGACTTTGCCGGCAAGCTCCGTGAGTGGCTGAAGACGCTGCGTAAGAAGAATGCGTCGGTCGTGTTTGCGACCCAGTCGCTTGCAGATATCGATGGCTCGGCAATCGCGCCTGTTATCATCGAGAGTTGTCCGACCCGAATCCTGCTGCCCAACGATCGCGCCATCGAGCCGCAGATCATGGCGATCTACCGGCGGTTCGGGCTCAATGACCGTCAGATCGAAATCCTGGCCAGGGCGATCCCCAAGCGGGATTATTATTGCCAGTCGCGCCGAGGCAATCGCCTGTTCGAACTCGGGCTTGGCGAGGTTGCCCTCGCTTTCACCGCGGCTTCCTTGAAGGCCGACCAGACCCTGATCGACGGAGTTCTTGCCGAGCACGGCCAGGCAGGCTTCTTGACTGGCCTGCTCAAGGCCCGCGAACTCGCCTGGGCCTGTGATCTCATTCCGCAATTAGCAAAGCAGGAGATCCCAACATGAGACGCCTCAGCCGATTCGTCGCCGCGGGTCTGATCGCTCTCGCGACGACCCAGACACTACGACCCGCGGCAGCGCAGTTAGTTGTGTTTGATCCCAACAATCACGCTCAGAACGTTCTGACAGCCGCTCGCGCGCTCCAGCAGATCAATAACCAGATCACATCGCTGCAAAATCAGACGCAGATGTTGGTCAATCAGGCGAAGAACCTTGCAAGCTTGCCATATTCGTCGCTGCAGCAGCTGGAGCAGTCGCTTGAGCGGACGCAGCAATTGCTCACCCAGACCCAGCGTATCGCGTACGACATCCAGCAGATCGACCGTGCGTTTTCGACTACGTACGCGCCGGCATCAGCGACCCTCTCCGAACAGATACTGATCGCCAACGCGCAATCACGCTGGCAGAACTCGGTTGCTGGCTTTCAGGATACCATGCGGGTGCAGGCCACCGTCGTAGGCAACCTCGACAGCAATCGCACCCAGATGTCGGCGCTTGTTAATGCGAGTCAAGGCGCGATGGGGGCGCTCCAGGCAAGCCAGGCCGGCAATCAGCTTCTCGCGCTGCAGGCTCAACAGCTTGCCGATCTCACGGCAACCGTCGCCGCTCAAGGGCGTGCTCAGAGCCTGGATCTAGCACAGCGAACGGCCGCTCAAGACCAGGGCAGGGAACAGCTTCGACGTTTCCTGACACAGAGCCAAGGCTACCAACCCACAACAGTGCAGATGTTTCACCGATGAGCGAAGTTGACACATTCAAAGCGTTGTCTCTCTGCACAACCATCTGTGTCGGGATGTCAGTCGTTGTCGTCTGCACAGTCCATCTGCGCGGCGATGAGAATCAGGCCCAGCCTACCGCATGGGGCGCTCGGGAATCCGACCCCGTAGCGGTAGAGCTCGAGCGATGCCGCACGATCGACTACGAGCAAAAAGACGGACTCGCCGATTGCCGCAAGCTGTGGGCGGACAAGCGTCGCCAGTTCCTTGGTCAGGGCAGCGAATCTCCAAACCATTCCGTGCGGCCCGACCCAGGAGCCCCGACGCCTCCACCGCCCAAGGATCAGAGCCGTTTGCCGTCAGGTTTCTCGACTCCGATGGAAAGCGAGCGATAGATGGGTGGTACAGGCGTCATCGACCAGTTTCTGGAGACATTCACTCGTTACATCGATACCGGGTTCGGCCTGGTTGGAAGCGAGGTCGGTTATCTCGCGACCACGCTCGCGGCCATCGACATCACGCTGGCAGGTCTATTCTGGGCCTGGGGATCCGATGAGGATATCATCGCTCGGCTCGTCAAGAAGACTTTGTTTGTCGGCGTCTTCGCTCTCCTTATCAGCAACTGGAATAGCCTCGCCCGTATCGTCTTCGAGAGCTTTGCCGGTCTGGGGTTGAAGGCCTCTGGAACTAGCCTGTCGGCCGCAGATTTCCTGAGGCCTGGACGAATCGCTCAGGTCGGCCTCGATGCTGGACGGCCGATTCTGGACTCGATTTCAGGTCTGATGGGGTACGTCAGCTTCTTCGAGAACTTCGTCCAGATCGTGGTGCTGCTGTTCGCCTGGATTGTGGTACTGCTGACGTTCTTCATTCTCGCCATCCAGCTCTTTATCACCCTGATCGAGTTCAAGCTGACCACCCTGGTCGGCTTCGTTCTGATTCCCTTCGGCCTGTTCGGAAAGACGGCCTTCGCCGCCGAGCGTGTGTTAGGAAATGTGATCTCGTCCGGCATCAAGGTCCTGGTGCTGGCAGTCATCGTTGGCATTGGATCGACTCTATTCTCACAGTTTACCTCGGGCTTCGGCGGGAACCAGCCGACGATCGAAACCGCGATGGCGCTGGTGCTGGCTGCCCTCTCTCTGTTGGGCCTTGGCATTTTTGGGCCCGGTATTGCCAACGGTGTCGTATCTGGCGGTCCGCAATTGGGGGCCGGCGCGGCGGTCGGTACCGCGATGGCAGCAGGCGGCGTGGTTGCTGCCGGCGCGGCGCTCACTGCAGGCGGGGCCGCTCTCACCGGCAGCATGGTCGGAGGCGCGGCGAGGGGAGGCAGCGCACTCGTAGGCGGTGCGGCATCCTCGTTTCGGGTGGGCGGGCAGGCCGGCGACACGGGCGCCTCAGCAGCGAGTCCCCTCCGTTCGCTCGCCGCTCACTTTGGCAGATCCAATGCCGCACGCGATGAAGCCGGCAGCGCTGATGCTTCTTCCGGAAGCGCGCCCGCCTGGGTTCGCCGCATGAAACGTGCACAGACAGTCAGTCATGGTGTTTCGGCGACGACGCAAGCGGTTCGCTCTGGCGACCATGGCGGAGGTGGGGCCTCCGTCGATCTCAAGGACCCAAACCGCTGACGCAACCTTCTCAGAATTCTTCAATCGCACGAACACATTAACTCCCGTTCTTTCAATCGCCCGAGGTCAAACATGTTCAAACGATCGGCTGTTCACTATGGCCGGACACCCCAGCCGGTTACGCCTTATCAAAAAGCCGCGCAGGTTTGGGATGACCGGATCGGCTCGGCGCGGGTTCAGGCCAGGAATTGGCGCCTGATGGCCTTTGGTTGTCTGTCTTTGTGTGTCGGCTTTGCCACGGCTCTCGTCTGGCAGTCAGCACAGGGGTCCATTACGCCCTGGGTCGTCGAGGTCGATCGCCTCGGAGAGGCAAGAGCTGTCACTCCGGCAAATTCAACGTATCAGGTAGCCGATCCTCAGATCGCCTTCCACCTCGCTCGCTTCATCGAACACGTCCGCGGCCTCCCAATGGACGCCATCGTCCTGCGCGAAGATTGGCTCCGCGCCTACGATTTCACGACGGACCGCGGTGCCGTTGCGCTGAACGATTATGCCCGCAACAACGATCCGTTCGCGAAGCTCGGCAAGACTCAAGTCGCGGTCGAGGTCTCCAGCGTTATCAGAGCATCGCCCGATAGTTTTCGCATGGCCTGGATCGAACGCCGCTACGAAAATGGCCAGCTTGCCGCGGCCGAGCGCTGGAGCGCGATCCTTACTGTTGTCATCCAACCGCCGCGCGACGTCGATCGACTGCGAAAGAATCCACTCGGCATCTACGTCAACGCCATCAACTGGTCAAAGGAACTCGGACAGTGACCCCAACAGCCCTCATGCCGCCGACGAAGAAAGCTGGAAAGGGGTTTTCCGCTCTCCTGATCTGCGCCTGCGCGCTCGCGGGGTGCACAACGTTCAAGCCTCCGCAGATCAGCTATGACGACGAAATTCCGGCGCTCCCCGATGAACCGCCGCTGGCGGACGAACGTCCGCGGTCATTTCACGTTCCACCAGCCTGGAGTCCGGCACGAGGGGGTAAGAACAAGGAAGCCAAAGAGCCAGTTGAGCGGATCGACAGTGCCAACGATGCGGCACGCGTTCAGCCTCGGAAGGCTGGTTATTTCAATGCAGTACAGGTGTTTCCATATAGCCCGGGGGCGCTTTATCAAATCTATGCCGCGCCAGGACAGGTTACCGATATTGCGTTGGAACCGGGAGAACAATTGATCGGCTCGGGACCCTTGGCTGCGGGTGACACAGTGCGCTGGGTCGTGGGCGATACCGAGAGTGGGAGCGGGGACACACGGCGCGTGCATATCATGGTCAAGCCGACACGCGCGGCCATCGAAACCAACCTTGTTCTCAACACAGATCGGCGGACCTATTTGATCGAACTGCGCTCCCGTGAAAAGCCGTACATGCCTTCGGTCTCCTGGTTTTATCCTGAGGATCGAGCCGCCCGCGAGCGCGCCGTTCCCACGAAGCCGCTTATTCCCGATACTGCCCAGCGCCGCTATCGCTATCGCCTCGAGGGAGACACGCCGCCCTGGCGCCCCGTCAACGCTTATGATGACGGGCGCAAAGTCTACATCGAATTTTCACCCGGCATCGGACAAGGCGAGATGCCACCGCTCTTTGTCATCAACTCAGACGGCAAGACAGCGCTCGTCAACTACCGGGCGTTCGGCAACATACTAATTGCCGACCGGTTATTTGCTGCAGCTGAACTGCGTCTGGGCGGAGAAGATCCGCAAAAGGTGCGCGTCATTCGAACGGATGGGAAACCTCGATGACCGATGAAGGGAACGCTCCCAGCCGGGCAACTGTTCGACCGCAAGCCGATGCGGAAATCGCCGGTTCCTTCCGGCTTCGGCCCGAACGCGCGCGGGTTTCCCGACTTTCGCGAAGAGCTCTGATTGGGGGGACGGCCTTGGCGCTGACCCTCATCTCCGGTGCCGTCTTCTGGGCTCTCCAAAAAAGTCAGAAGCGGGCGCCGAGTCCGGATGAACTTTACTTGACGGATCACCACAACGTGGCAGACCAACTATCGGGATTGCCAAAGGACTACGCCGGAATTCCTCGGGAGGTGCCGCGACTCGGGCCGCCGTTGCCGGGAGATCTTGGTCGTCCGATCGTTGCGGCGCAGACCCAATCCGGTCCGCTTGCGATGGACGCCGAGCAACAACGCGCTAATCAAGAGCTTGAAGCTGCCCGCACCAGCAAGGTATTCGCCGCTACCGCTGCACGCCCGTCACCTAGTGCAACGACGTCCAGCGACACCTCTACAGGCGGAACGGCGTCGTCCGATGACGCGTTTGTCCAGAATAGTCAGGATCGCAAGCTCGCGTTCGTCACCGCCTCTGTCGATCGACGAACAACTAGTCCCGACCGCATGGCGAAGCCGGCATCGCGTTTCGTGGTTCAGGCCGGGACCGTGATACCTGCAGCGCTGATCACAGGAATTCGCTCCGATCTGCCAGGACAGATCACGGCGCAGGTAACTGAAAATGTATTCGATAGTCCGACGGGACGATTCCGTCTCGTGCCGCAGGGTGCTCGGCTGATAGGAATCTATGATAGCCAAATCTCGTTTGGACAGTCACGTGTACTCTTGGTTTGGACGAGACTGATCATGCCGAATGGCCGCTCCGTGGTACTCGAAAGACAAACGGGAGCCGATACGGCAGGCTATTCTGGCCTCGCGGATGAAGTCGACAACCATTGGAAAGAACTCTTGGGAGCGACCGCGCTTTCGACATTGCTCGGGGTTGGTTCAGAGCTTGGATCTGGCGCGGATACCGGGTCCAACGCGGCCTTACTCCAGGCGTTGCGTATGGGGACGGCAAATTCACTCAATCAGACCGGGCAGCAAGTGGTTCGTCGTAATCTCAACATCCAACCGACGCTCACGGTTCGTCCGGGGTTTCCAGTGAGAGTGATTGTGAATCGCGACATCGTCTTGGAACCGTACCGAGGATAAGAGAGATGCCGAAGCTCAAGATTGACTCGCTCGTTGATGAAAAGCCCGTCAAGTTAAACTTGGAACTCCCTGCCTCCGTTCACCGCGATCTCGTTGCATACGCCGAGGCCGTGGGTGTCCGGAGTGGACGGCCAATTAACGATCCCACCAAGCTCGTAGTTCCCATGCTGACACGTTTCATGGCAACTGACCGAGCCTTCGCAAGGTCAAGAAGACAGCTTCACCCCTCGGGCAAAAAGGGATAGCGCTCTGATAGAAGCCGGAGAAAATTCGCAAGAGCTGGATTCTCGTTGTCCTCGCGCCACATGGCCGAAAAATCGATCCGGCTCGGACCTGTTCCGTCCTGGAGCTTCCGGTAAGTTATTCCAGATAAGTTTGCTCCCGTATCTGACTCCAACACTAGACTTACTCCAATCCCCATGCTGATCAGGCTCTTGATCGCGCCCCGACTGACGTCGTGACGCTCTATCCGCGGACGATCACGACTTGTATTTAGCTTGGTGTTGAGAAGCGCCTCGAGTTCGGTCCCTGGATCATATTGGCTCAACAGTAGAGTTTGATTGCGAAGATCTGTCCAATAAAAAACTTCCCGCGTTGCTAGAGGGTGATCGATAGGCAGGGCGACAAGAATGCGCTCGCTCCAGAGGGGGATTGCCTTGCAGTCAAACGGCTTCTCCCCAGTTGCAATGTGCAGGTCGACAACACCATTGCGGAGTGCCGTGACGAGCTTTGTTGTAGATCGCTCGATCGTCCCGAGCTCAACCTGCGGAAATCTGCCTTTGAAATCGAGCAATGCTGCTCGTAAATTTCCGGTGGTCAATGAAGTACAGAACCCCACAACCAGTCGTCCCGCTTCGCCTCGGCCGCTTGCCTTCGCAACAGTGTTTAGAGTTTCTAGTTGCTCTACTATCGAACGTGCTGTCCGCAGGAAGTGACGCCCAATCGATGTCGCGCGTACCCCGCCAGTCGATCGTTCAAATATCGCAACTCCAAACCCGTGTTCAAGGATCTGGATTGAGCGACTGAGCGTCGACTGCTTCACCGATAGCGCTTCGGCGGCTTGTCTGAAACTGCCGTGATCTGCTGCCGCGATCGCGTATTCAAGTTGGTTGAAATTGATGCGGAGGCGCCTATTGGCTGTACGTACAGAATCTGCGGTGCTCATGACTTCACTCGATGCTGGATTCGCATTGGAATTGGTCGCTAGGGGTAGCGCAAACTTATACTTGCGAACTTAGGTTGTTGTTTTCTCCGTAGTAGCTGCTCGACGTTTACCGGCCGCCCCAGGCGCAGGCAGGGCAGGTGCAGGTCAGGGGTCGCCGCGGCCGAGCAGCGCGTGCAGCGCGGCCTGCCGCATGATAAAGAAGATCGACTCCTCGTCCAGGCCCTTCTTGAGCGTCGCAGCGGTGTTGAGCATGGAGAACACGCCCTGGGTCAGCAGTCGTGCCTCGGGTTCGGACAGGTCGGGCCGCAGCGGAATCATGACGGAGACCCACTCCTCGGCGTACAGCGCCATCTCGCGCCGGATTCGTCTGCGGTCGTGTTCGGGAAGAGCGTGCTCGTTCTTGGTGAAGATGACCGTGCTTGGTGGTCCTTGAAGAATTAGCCGGATGTGGGACTCGACCATCTCCACGATGGCTGCCTCGGGTTCGGTTGTCGTCTCCGCGATCCGCCTTGCGGCCTCGTGCACGGCGTGCGTCGGTTCCTCCAGAACCGCGATCAACAGCGCCTGCTTGTTCCTGAAGTGGCGATAGAGCCCGGGACCGCTGATGCCGGCGCGCGCAGAGATCATCTCGACGCTGATCGCGTCGTAGGAGTGATGCAGGAAGAGCTCGGCGGCGACCGCGATCAATTGCTGGCGTCGCCGACTCCCGGATGCGCGCTTGATTGGCAATGGTTGGTTGCTCATCGGGACGAACCGCACCATGCGGCGGGCGCGAGACAATCCGCCATCCCTCGCGCCCGCGTGATCTGTCCCGGGCTCAGCGAACGGATCATGTCGACATCTCTTTCCCTACCTTATGTGAATTCTACCTAACTTACAATGTCGCCTGCGGATCCCGAGTGCGATCTTCTAGCATCTTGTATTACTGATTTGTCTTCACGGCCACCCCGCATATAGCAAGCGCGTTTCACGGAAAAGCGTCCCGTGGATCCGGCAATTGAAAAGCCATTGACAAAACGGGTTGCTACAGTCAATGTTAATCAAGATTAACTTAAGGCGAAGGAGGCACGACGCATGCGGTTCATCTTCTTCAGCGAGGGAGAGACCCATCCGGGACACACCCACGCGCAGCGCTATCGCGAGCTCATCGACGAGGTGATCTTGGCGGAGAAGGTCGGGTTCGACGCTTTCGGGTGCTCCGAACAACATGTCGCGATCGGCACGGCCGCGACTTCCGCCCCGGAAGTGATCTTTCCGTACCTGATGGCGCTGACCAGCAGGATACAGTTCATCCATCTGATCACGCCGCTGCCCTTGAGGATCAATCACGCGCTGCGCGTCGCGGAGCGACTGGCGACCGAGGACATCCTGTCCAACGGCCGCGTCGCGCTCGGCGTCGGCCGCGGAAACACCACCCTTGCACTGCGCGCCTTCGAGGTCTCCCCCGAGGAAACGAAGTCACAGCAAATGGAGGGCATCGAGGTGATCCGCCGAGCCCTGTCGAACGACATCTTCTCTTTCGTCGGTGAGCACTACAAGATCCCGCCGCGCAGCCTGGTTCCCAAGCACGTCCAGCAGCCCTATCCGCCGATCCTGATGGCGACCGGAAGCATGGATTCGGTTGCCGCCGCGGCGCGGATGGGCATCGGCGCCATGATGGGTGGTGGCTACGGCGGGTTCGGCTCCCTGCAGAGGATGGCCGACCTCTACGACAAGGAGCTGGCGAACGCCGAGCACGTGTACCCCGTGCAGGCGCAGAAGGTGGCGGTCGTGTCCGGCGGGATGCACTGCGCCGAGACGACTGAAGAGGCGGAGCGGTGGGCGACCACCCTGACCGACAGCGTCCTCTTGTCCATAGACGCCTACGAGCGGCTGTCGAAGCTGTCTGCCGACTACGGCTCCATGGGAAAGGTCGGAAATATCGACTTCAGAAACAAGCGCTACCTGTTCGATGAGTCGGCCAGCTTCATCGTCGGAGATCCGAAGGCCTGCATTGCGCAGGTCCAGCGGTTCGTCGACATGGGCCTCGACGCGATCGCGATGCGCGTCGACGGCCTCCCGCACAGGGAGTTGATGAAATCCATCGAGCTGTTCGGCAACTACGTCATCCCGACGTTCAAGAACCCAAGGTCGATCGTGCGGAGGTCAGAAGAGATTCTCGCCGACATCCGGACCGCTCGCCCCGCCCACTACGCCGAGGTCGAGGCCTACCAACGCGCCGCAGTGAAGACTGACAAGACCGCCGCCGAGAAAGCCGACGAGAACGTCCGTGACTCTGCGGCTTCGGCCTGACGCTTATTCGAACAAACTGGAGACTGAAATGAGCGACAAAAAATATGAAGGCTTACTCGTAGAGATACGTCCGAGCGGTGTGGCGGTAATAACAATGAATCGGCCTGAAATCCTTAATGCTATCAGTTGGCCGATGCATGCCGCGCTGGAAGAGGTATTCGTAGACCTCGATTATAATGGGGCGGTGAAGGCTATCGTGCTTACCGGCGCTGGTCGCGGCTTCTGCTCAGGCGGCGATCAGAATTCGCTCGATCTGGGCGGGCATAGAATATCACCTACGCGCTCCGGCCGACACCTCATTAGGAACATCCTTGAGGTAGAGTCCCCAATCATCGCCGCCGTGAACGGCGCGGCGGTCGGGTTAGGCGCTACGCTCGCCCTGTTTTGCGACGTTATCTTTGCCCAGCCGAGCGCTCGTTTCGCCGATACGCATGTTACAGCCGGTGTCGTCGCCGGCGACGGCGGCGCTGTAATGTGGCCGCTTCTTCTGGGCCCGGCGCGGGCCAAACATTACTTGATGACCGGTGAATTCATTTCGGCGGAAGACGCGGCGGCTATGGGGATGATCAACAAGGTCGTGCCGGAAGGTACTGTTCTTGAGTATGCGATCGGATATGCCGAATTGCTCGCGAGCGGTCCCCGTGAAGCGATCATCTGGACGAAGTACAGCGTCAACAAGATGATCAAGGAACAGGTGCATCTCAATCTCGACACCGCGATTGCGCTTGAGGCGCTCACGTTTAAGAGCCCCGAGCGGAAAGAGGCCGTCGCGGCCTTTCGGGAGAAGCGCAAGCGCTTCGCAGAAGGCAAAAACTGACGTGAGTACGGTCGAGCCCAGAGAGCAGGTCCAGGACCGAGCGCTGGAGATCACCATCAATCTCGCGCTGGGCCGCCAGCAGGACATCCTGGGCACTAAGCGCTCGCTAAACATGGGCTGGCTGACCAGCGCCTTGCCCCAGCATGAACTGTCGAGGGCCTTGGAGCTCGTCGGCCCTACCAGCGCTGATTACCTCGAGGCCCGACAGCCTTCCGCGAAAAGCGGCCCCGCTCTTCCCCTCGGCCCACGTTGAGGATCGTTAGACCATGGTTACTCGCGCGAGCAAGTAGAGGAAAGACGCATTAGATGACGGCTCCATCCACGCGACACGAGAGCGAGGCGGCTACCGGACTGCGGACGGCCGACCACGACGGCGTCATGGTCGCAACACTCGACAGGCCTCCGGCCAATGCCTTGAACCGTGCTCTGCTGCTCGCCATGACGGACCTGTTCCGAGACCGTGGCGAGCGCCACCCGCCGCCGGTGGTGATCACTGGCGCCGGGGAACGGTTCTTCTGCGTCGGCGGCGACATCAAGGAGGCCGATGGGCCCGCCGGTGACCCAATCGCAGACCGGATGCGAGGGTTCCACAACCTGCTCGTTGCGATGGAGCGATACCCGGCTCCGGTGATCGCCGCCGTCAACGGCGACTGCGTCGGCGGCGGCGTGGAGTATGCGCTCTTCGCAGACGCGGTGCTCGCGGTGCCTCACGCCCGGTTCGGATTTCCGGAGATCAGACACGGCCTTCTGCCTGCGGATAAGGGCATCCAGCGCCTCGTCCGACTGATCGGGACGCGGGCCGCGCGTGACCTGCTGCTCAGCGGTGAGCTAATCGGCGCTGATCAGGCGGCGCGGTTGGGTCTCGTCGACGCCATCGTCGAGCCGGACCGATTGGTGGCGGAGGCGCTCGATCGGGCCCGCGAGGCCGGGCGACGAGCGCCTGTCCTCTATGCGGCGGTTAAGCATGCGGTCAACGACTACGACGACATCGAGGACCAGCAGCGAGTCGAAATGACGCTCGCCAAGGCTGCCTCCTGGTTCAACGACCCCGTGGCCCGGAGCCTGCGTGAAGGATGGAGGCAGGGCCGGACATCATCGCTGCCCTCCGACGGAAGGCCGCCAGCACTGAACACCACATCAGACCACACGTAGGTCCGAAGGCCTACTTCACGATACGGAGCGACGACCATGGTTACGAATCCCGCCCCCACAGCCGCCTGCAGACGGCAGGTGCCGGTGCTGAGCGGCGTCGCCGACAGCGGCGTCGCAAACTTCGAGGCCGTCGAGCGAACCTTCGCCCAAATGGTGCAGGACCGAGCGGTGGTTGAACCCGAGGAGGTCGCGTTCTGCCAGTGGGACGGGACGCGCGCAATCCCGACCACGTGGTCGCAGTACGCCTCGGCCGTGCGCGAGGTCGCGCTCGGCCTGGCGGCCCTCGGCGTCGCACGCGGGGACAGGGTAGCCATCATGGCGTCGGGCCGGACCGAGTGGGTCATGACGGCGATCGGCATCCTCTCGGCCGGGGCGATCCCGGTGGGCGTCTATCCCACCAGCGCCGCTGCGGAGGCGCGGCAGCTGGCCGGGCACAGCGAGGCCGTCGCCATGGTCGTCGGGGACGATGCCGACGTCGCTAAGGTCGCCGCGGTCGCCCCGGAGCTTCCCGCGCTACGAGCCGTGATCAGCTTCGACGGCGCCCCGTCGGGGCTTCCCGAAGCGATCGTGAGCAAGACATGGGCCGACCTGCGCGAGACCGGCCGAGCCCACGATGCAGCCAATCCGGCATTGTTCGACGAACTTCTCGACGGTGGCGACATCGACCAGCCGGCGGCCTTGTTCTACACCTCCGGCTCCACCGGAGCCCCCAAGGGGGTCATCCACACGCACCGCACCCTGCAGTATTCCGTCCTCGGTTCCGTCGTGCTCAGTCCGGAGTTGGCCACCAGTCGCAAAGACTCAGTCAGCTTTCTGGGCCTGTCCCATGTGTCTCCGGCCCTGTCCGGCGTCTACGCGCCGATCATGACCAAGTCGGTGGTGACCTTCTGCCGGATGGACCAGTCCTTCAAGGCTCTCCTCTGCCTGCGTCCTACGGGGGTCGTCTGGCCGCCGCGGCTGCACGAGAAGCTGCTCAGCGAGGTGTTGACCGCGCTCAAGGCGACGCCCGCACCGGTCCAGGCGGCCTACGAGGACGCGATGGCGGTGGCCCGAGAGGTCGCCGCCGCGCGCCGACGCGGCGACGCCGTGCCTGCCGAGCTGCAAGCACGCTACGACAAGGCCTTGGAGCAGGTGTTCCTGCCCCTGCGCGCAAAGTTGGGCGTGGATCGCGTCAACGTCGCCTGGACCGCGTCGGGAGCGATGACCCCCGAGGTGCATGCCTTGTGGCAGCTGTGGGGCTTGGATTTGCGCGAGCTGTACGGCACCACCGAGACTTGCGGCTGGGTCCTCGCGCAGTGGGACCGCTCCTTCCCGCCCCCGGGCACAGTCGGCAAGGCCATGCCCGACCCGCGGTTCGCGATCAAGACCAGCAGCGAGGGCGAGCTGCTAGTGAAGGGGCCCCTGCTGTTCCACGGCTATTGGAACAACCCGGAGGCGACCGCGGAAGTGATGGACGGGGATTGGTACCGCACCGGCGACCTCGTCGAGATCGACGCTACCGGCGAGGTTAAGCTCATCGGTCGGACCAAGGACATCATCATCACCAGCGGCGGCAAGACCATCAGCCCGCAGCCCATCGAGGTGCGCCTCAAGTCCAGTCCCCTCGTCGAGGAGGCTGTCGTCGTCGGCGACGGCCGCAAGTACCTCACCGTCCTCATCTGGCCGAGCGAGAAGGGCAGCAGGCTCGACAGGGATGCGCTGCAGGACGGGCTGAGAGCCCAGATCGAGCAGCTCAACACCGGCTTCGCACGCCCCCTTCAGCTAAAGGACTTCCGCATCGCGCCACGTGCGCTCGGCGTGGGTGAGCTCACCGCCAAGGGCACGATCCGTCGGGCCGCGGTGCTCACATCGTTCAGCGCCCTCGTAGACGAGATGTACGACGCCGCGGAGCACAACGAGTTCGCGGGCCAGGCGCGGCTCCAGTGATGAGGAGGAAGGTGAGATGAAGCATCCCGGGCAACTGCCGGAGCGGCGGATCGAGCACTTGACCAGTGCCGAGATCGCTGAGGCGATTGCTGCCGGCGCCCGGACGGCGATCCTTCCGCTGGGCGCGATAGAGCAGCACGGACCTCATCTCCCGCTGTCAGTTGACAGCGATCACGCCGACGCCCTCGGGCTCCGCATCGCCGAACGGCTTGGCGCTGCACTGGTTTTGCCCACGGTCAGGGTCGGATACTCGCCCCACCATCTTGGCTTCTCCGGCACCCTCTCGGTGCGCGCCTCAACCCTGGAGGCGATCTGCCTGGACTACTGCAGCAGCCTGGCTGCGCATGGGTTCACCCGCGTCGTCCTCTTCTCCGGCCACATCGGCAACTACCCGATCATGCGCGATTTCGAGGCGCGGCTGGCTGCGGCGCTCGCCCCGGCGCTTCAGGCCATCGTCTACAAAGACAATGCTGCAATCCTCGACGCGTGGCGGAAGTCCGCGCAGTCGGTCGCTGCTCTGGGAAGCCACGTCGGTGGTCACGCAGACGTGGCGGAGACCTCGGTGATGCTGGTGCTGCACCCCGAGAAGGTTCGGGCCGATCGGGCGGCGGCGGGGTACCTGGGCACGGTCGACGAGGAGTTCCTGCGTCGGGTGTTCGTAGAGGGCATCGACGCGGTCTCGCCCAACGGTGTCCTCGGCGATCCCACCGGGTGTTCGAAGGCGATCGGGCGCGCGGCGTTGGATGCCGTGACCGATCTCGTCGTCGAGTACGCCACCGCGCACGGAGCGTGAGCGCATGCCGTCTATAAGCGAGCAGATGGACAGCAGGATGCTGCGCGACGCCTTCGGCGCGTTCCCGACGGGCGTGGTGGCCGTGGCGGCGCAGGTGGACGGGAGGCTGGTGGGTCTCGCGGCCTCCTCGTTTACCTCGGTCTCTCTCGAACCCCCGCTGGTGTCATTCTCAGTCGCGAAAGGCTCGACCACGTGGCCCGAGCTGCGCCGAGCCGAGCACCTCGGCGTCACCGTGCTCGCCGAGGACCATGGCGCATTGTGCCGGCAGCTCGCCGGCCCGGCCCAGGAGCGGTTCACCAGCGTCGCCTTCGAGATCACCGACAGCGGTGCGGTGATGCTCACCGAGGGGTTCGCCCAGTATGACTGCACTGTCCGCGAGGAATTGGAGGCGGGCGATCACGTCATCGTGCTGCTCCAACTCCATGCCGTCGTCGTCCATAGCCGCGGGCAGCCCCTCATCTTCCACCGTAGCGAGTTCGTAAGGCTCGCGTAGTTTACGGGAAACTCTGCTTCACACCCCGTTGAGATAAACAAGCTGAGGAAAGGAAATTGCGTATGAGGAATGGAATTCTGCATCTGGCCATGGCAACGTCGTTGACCCTGGCGCTGTCGATCTCTGCGGCCAATGCTCAGAAAAAATACGACCCCGGCGCGAGCGACACCGAAATCAAAGTTGGACAGACCATGCCGTTCTCGGGACCGGCGTCGGCCTATTCGTCGATCGGCAAGGCCCAAGCCGCCTATTTCAAGATGATCAACGAACAGGGCGGCATCAACGGCCGCAAGATCAACCTGATCCAGTATGACGACGCCTATTCGTCCCCGAAGGCAGTCGAGCAGGTGCGCAAGCTCGTCGAGAGCGACGAGGTGCTCCTGACTTTCCAGATCGTCGGTACGCCTTCGAACGCGGCCGTGCAGAAGTACCTCAATTCCAGGAAGGTGCCGCAACTGTTCGCGGCCACCGGCGCCTCGAGGTTCACTGATCCGAGGAATTTCCCGTGGACCATAAGCAATGATCCGAGCAACCTCGTCGAGGGGCGCATCTACGGCCAATACATCCTGAAGGAGCATCCGAACGCCAAGATCGGCGTACTTTATCAGAATGACGATTTCGGCAAAGACTTTCTGAACGGCATCAGGGCGGGGCTCGGCGACAAGGCCGTCAAGATGGTGGTCGCGGAGGCTTCCTACGAAGTGACCGATCCGACCGTCGATTCGCAAATCTTTAAGATCAAGGATGCCGGCGCCGACCTGTTCTTCAGCGCCACCACGCCGAAGCAGGCGGCGCAGGCGATCAGGAAGATCGCCGAGATCGGCTGGCATCCGGTGCAGATCGTCAACGTCAAGGCCGCCTCGGTCGGCGCCGTCCTCAAGCCGGCCGGGCTCGAAAACGCCAGGGGTCTCATCAGCACGAACTACGGCAAGGAACCGCTCGATCCGCAATGGAAGGACGACCCGGGTTTAAAGCGCTATTTAGCCTTCATGGAGAAGTATTATCCGGACGGAGACTTGAACTCGAATTTCAACACCTATGGCTACAGCGCGGCGCAGCTTCTGGCCCACGTGCTGCAGCAGTGCGGCGACGACCTGACACGCGAGAACGTCATGAAGCAGGCGACCTCGCTCAAGGATGTCGCAGGCGACCTCGCGCTGCCCGGGATCAAGGTCAACACCTCGCCGACCGACTACCGCGTCCGCAAGCAGATGCAGATGATGCGGTTCAACGGCGAACGCTGGGAACTGTTCGGCCCGATCCTGGAGGACACGAGTCCGCCGGGTTAGTTGCTAAGTTCTGAGATCCAATCGGTGGCTGTGGGCCGCCGGTTTTTTTTCGACGACACCGGAGTTAAGACCCGACTTCGAATTACGGCCCGACTAACGCCCTAACCATGCACCCAAGGTCTTGACTCCCGTACGCCATTGATTTTGCCCCGAGCCCGGGCGGATTGTCCGCGCGCCGATGAAATCGCCGATGATTCCGTCGGCGGTGAACTGCGGAGCAGCGCGACGCTCACCCTTCCTTGTGCTCCGTTCCCGAACCATCTTAGATCAGGATTAGCCCGGCGCGCTTTTTCACGGTGTATATCAGGTTATCGCGAGGACGGATGTCTTCGGGTTAGAGGGCAGCGCTACTGATTGGATAGTCGCGGAAACCTCCCCGAACGTTCCCCGAGCAAAATAGGAATGGCAATTCCGTTGAGAGGCCGGGTCGACCACGATTTGGACACTCGTGTGGTCGAAGCCGAGCCCCGCGAGTGCTAGAGCGGCCACGACGTTGGCGTTTTGCGGAAACTGAAGCGCCGCACGGCGCGCATCGCATTCAAGGAAGGTTTGGGGACCTGTGACCGAAGCCAAATCCACCAAGTCTTTGCAGGAGTTCCTTTCCATGCAGCCGGTGCCTTCGTGCCGATGTACTGCACCGAATGCAGCCCGGCCTCGCGCGCTGCGCTAATTGCATCTATGCCGCCAAGAGCCCCGCCAGGAAGGAGAAGCCTTGCATTCCCAGCGCGGGCAGCACGATTAAGGCCGTTCTTAAGCTCCACGTCGGTCGGCTAGTGCGCCAACGGATGCGACGAGCAGGTCGACGCCGGCCCGTAGAATAGGCTTGCCATGATCCCGAATTGCCCTATGGCCCGCGCACTCCACCACAATGCCCGGTCTTGTCGAAAGCAATCCTTCAATGTTGGTAATAAGCGGAACAGGACAGGTGGTTGGAGCATGCCTCGAGAGAACGCCCGCGATTGACATGCGCGGTTCGCGGACAAGCTGCTCGATTAAGAAGCAGCCGATGGCAGCACTTCGATTCTCTCCATCGAAGTCACGGAGCCATATGTTGACCGTCTAGTCAACATATGGAACAATGAGAAATTCGATCGCATAGCGGAAAGTCGATCCAAAGGGCGACTTCGGTACGGTTGCCGCGGAAAGGAATGACCGGTGATGGATATGCCCTGGCAGCCGCTCGCTGCAACCGGAGCTGTTGTTGTCCTTATGATCGCGCTGCTTACGCCGCCGCTTACCAGCCACTACGTCCGGCAAGCGGAAGGTGGACAGTGCATCATGCTACCCTTCGATCTAGGCATCGGTCTCGCTTATCTCTGCGAGAACTAACCCAAACAACTACGGCCGGGGAGCCTACGCGCGATCGGTCGCTGCTGGCAGCCCATGGATTTCGTGGTCCAGAGTTGCCTTGACCTTCGCAAGACAAGCGCCTTCGCTGTAATCGGCGGCCATTCATAGCGCGCTCAAGGCGACTGATATGATGCCGATCCTGATGTCCACCGGTAAGATAAAGTTCGATCAGAACGAGAACTGCGTCGTAACTATGCTGCAAGCGTGGAACGGGAAGCCCCGAGTCACTGCGCCACAAGCCATCGCCGAGGCTGAGCTCCAATACCCGCTGGTCCCCTTTAGCTCCAGATAGCATGCAGCGTGAGCTGCGGCCCAGAGAACAAAACTTGAGCCGCAGCATCGACCGAAATTTTACACGGAATGTTCGCGGCCAGTGAATCCGGATCGTTCGGCGAGGAAGCGACGAGGACTCTTTCCCATTGTCTTTTTGAACATGGTGATGAGCGCGCTCGGATTCTCGTAGCCTAGGTCGGTCGAGACTGAAGACCCGGCCGAAAGACGTTGGAGCGCGACCAGGATGTGAAGCCGCTGTCGCCAGCGCCCGAACGTAATTCCAGTTTCCTTCAAAACCAGACGTGCGAACGTACGTTCGCTGATCGCATATCGTGCGGCCAGTACCTGGACCGTGCATTCGGATATTGCACAGTTGTACGAATAGTCGTACCGTTGTACGATGAGGTGCTCCACCAGGGGATTTCCATGCGAGATGTTGCAATAGTTGGGTACTCGGAGACCAAGATCGACGTCCGGACCGGCCGGACGTCATACGAGCTTGCCGGCTCGGCCCTGGACGCCATTCTCAGGTCAACCGCGATTGATAAGTCGGAGATCGACGGATTGGCGGTCTGCGAGACTATGAGCGAAAGCGCTAATCCGTTTTGGGCGCAATACATGGCGGACATGCTTGGCTTATCGCCTACATGGCTGGAGCTGATGGGCTTGGGTGGGGTGTCAAGCATTGGTGGTGTCGCCCGGGGAGCAATGGCAATCCGCAGCGGCATGTGTTCGACGGTCCTCGTTCTGGCGTCTGATGCTCAATCCAGTGGTGATGTGCCGGAGCAAGGAGCGCAACGACCGGAATTTCAATATCCGACGGGACTGCGGGGACCGGTTGGAGCGTTCGGGATGATAATGAGGCGGTATGATCATCTCTACGGGCTGAAGCGCGAGGCCTTGGCGCGTCTTGCAGTGACGCAGCGCAACCATGCCCTATTGAACGATAATGCCTGTCCGAGATTGCGAAAGCCGATCAGCGAGGGCGACTATCTGGGGTCGAAGCTCGTGTCCGACCCTCTTCGGGTGCTTGACAGCGTTATGGTGTGCGACGGCGCCAATGCAGTGCTTTTAACGACAGCGGAGAACGCCAAGCGACGCGGCATGAAGGCCGTCTTTCCGACCGCCTACTCGGAACTCACCCACCACAACGTTTCCGAGCAGATGGCAGAAATTACGGAGTCCGGTTTCGCCGTGGTCGGACCGAAGGCACTGAAGCAGGCCGGCATGGAAGTGTCGAATGTGCAGTCATTTCACCCGTACGACGATTTTCTTATCGCCATTATCCTGCAGTTGGAACACATCGGCTTCTGCGAAAAGGGAACTGGGGCGGACTTTGTGCTCGCCCGGAGCATGTCGTTCGACGGAGATTTGCCGTTGAATACGGGAGGAGGCCAGATCTCTGCGGGGCAGCCGGGCCTTGCGGGCGGAGGACTAAACCTCGTGGAAGCAGTGCGGCAAATGTTCGGCGAGGGCGGTCCAAGACAAGTCCGCCGGACGCAAAACGCAATGGTGACGGGCATTGGTGGAATTCCATACGCGCGCAACTGGTGCACCTCCGGCGTTCTGATTTTGGAGCAATAGGAGATGACCGCAACACCGAGAGCGCAAGTTAGGCCCCTTCCGAAAATGGGATCCTATCTCGATACGTCGGAGTATTGGGCGGGAGCGCGTCAAGGAAAATTGATGCTGCAGTACTGCACGGAAGCCGGGCGGTTTCAGCACTATCCCCGGCCGGTAAGCTTGTTTACCGGCCGGAAATCAATCGAATGGCGCGAAGCCTCCGGAAGGGGAACAATCTATTCGTGGACGATCGCTCGCGTGGCCTGGCCCGGAAACGAACAGCGGGTTCCCCTGATCTGCGCCTACGTCGATATCGAGGAGGGAGTGCGCTTTCTGTGCAATGTGGTTGATTGTAACGAGGAAGATATCTTTATCGGTATGCGGGTCGTCGTCCGATGGGACCGGTTAAGCGATGAGATATCTTATCCGGATTTCGCTCCGTGCGGGCCAGCCTAGCCATGAAATTAGCAACGCTGTTGGTGGCTCAGGCTCTTTCTCGTCCAGACGAGCCGGCGCTCGTTTGCGGAGAGTCTCGGGTTACGTTCCTCGAACTGCATTCTGCGAGCGACCGAATTGCGACTGCGCTCAAGCAGGCGGGCGTGATGATCGGCGATCGCGTAGCGATATGCCTGCCGAATTGTTCCGAGTTTGTGGCGATCTTTCTTGCGATCGTCAAATGCGGGGGAGTAGCGCTGCCGATCAACATGCATCTTTCCGCCGCGGAGATCGGGTTGATCTTTGATGATGCCGAGCCGGTCGCGGTTTTTTTCGGTGATAAGGAAAGGCCGGTCGTTAGTGGAATAGTCGAGGGAACGGCTATACGGCGCTTTACGGTCGGCGTCGAACATCACGAAGGTGAAATAGCGCTTTCCAAGGCTCTCGACTGTAAATCAATCCCGATGGCGGTGCCTGCCACGCATGACGATTGCGTAATTTCATATACTTCGGGAACTACCGGGCGCCCGAAAGGTGCGATCGTAACGCAGGCGAATTACATCGTCGCGAACGGCTTTCTCAATGCAATACATTGGGGGCTGTCGCAGGAAGACAGAATCCTGGTCACTACCCCACTGGCTCACAGAACCGCGTTTGCGCGGGTCGGCAATATGATCATCCTCGGTTGCACCTTGTTCGTCATGCCACGATTTGATGCGGAGGAAGCGGCGCGTATCATTGAGCAGGAGAGGATTTCGGTAATCAGCATCGTTCCGACCGTCGGTCGGATGCTTCTCCCATTGATCGAAGCCAACCCTCAGCGGTTTAGTTCTTTACGACTTTTGGTCGCGACCGGCGAGGCGTTTCCCGTTGATGTCAAGCGAAGGATCTCTGCCGCTATTCCGGCCTTAGGTATTTTCTCGTTCTTTGCGATGACGGAAGCGGGAGCATTGACGATGCTCAGGCCGGCCGATCAGTTTGAGCACGGCGAATCCGTGGGCCGCGTGACGCCAGGCGTGGAAATACGTCTCGTCGGCAACAACCAAAAAGATGTTCCGGAAGGCGAGGCGGGTGAAATTTGGGTTCGATCCGGAGTGCCGGGGCAGTATTTGATTTTCCGAGAGTATTTCAGGCAGCCGGAAGCGACGCGGGATGCCTTCGAGGATGGCTGGTTCAAAACCGGAGACATTGGCCGGTTCGACCGCGACCACTATCTACATATTGTCGATCGAAAAAAGGATATGGTTCTGTCCGGCGGGTATAACATATATTCCAAGGAGGTTGAACTTGCATTGATTCGTCACAGTTCAGTTGCCGACGCCGCGGTTATCGGGGTTTCTGACGAAGTTTACGGCGAGGCCGTTGCCGCCTTTGTGCAATTGGAATCCGGAGCTTCGACCAGTGCCGACGAGTTGGTTAAGTGGTGCACGTCAGAGCTCGCGGCATACAAGAAGCCCAGGCACGTCGTGTTTCTGGATGAGCTTCCAAGAACTAGCACTGGGAAGGTGACCAAGGACAAGTTGCGAAAACTGTTCAAATCGCATTGAGACGATTCGAGGAATAGCGCAGCCTGAAAGGCAGAACTTCATCGATGCCCGCCGACTTGACACTTAAAAGACGACCGCCTGAATCTCGGAGCGCGCAGCAGCAGAAGTACATAGCAGGCATAGTCTACGACCTCATTGCCGAAAAAGGCATCGAGAACGTGACGATGCGGCAGGTCGCCGAAGCAGCCAAGATCAGCCTCGGAACGATAACGTATCACTTCCAGACCAAAGAGAGCCTCATAGCTGCGGCGCTAGAATCCGGTTACGAACTACCTGATGATTGGGACCAGTATAAGGGCTCTCCGATCGCACAACTTCGCCGAGTTGCTCTGTTTTATGCGTTGCAATCGCCAAACAGCCGCTGGTGGGGGTTCTGGATTAATTGCGTTGCCATGAGCACCCGCAACCCGGAGATCCAAGCACAACAGGCCAAGCGCTTCGACAGGCAACGTGAGTTCTGGATCAAACTCATCGATGAGGGCAAGGCCGCCCAGGAAGTCCGAGCGGATAGCCCGACCGAAGAGACCGTCGACCAAATGCTGGTCGAGGTGCATGGGTTGATGATGCTGCAGATGGTCAAGCCCACTTCCAAGATGCGAACGACGGCACGAAAAGCGATCAACGCCATGATCGACCGACATCTGCTGTAACTCCGCGGGTAGGCGCTCCAGCGCAAGCACCTCGAGAGGTTGTCATCGCTGGCGCGCTCGGCAGTTATGCGCTTGGCGGAAAATGGCTGCGTGACGCGAGCGCTCTCCGGTCGTGCCGTCGCAAATACCGACCTTCGAACTCCCATGATGGCCGAATAGATCGCTGAGTGCATTTGGCATCACCGGTGCCTTGCGGATCACCCGCGGTTCTCAATGCGCCGGCTTTGTGCGGTGCACATCAAATAGACCACGTGCACGCAAGTTATACGCTCGTGTACAAGTGTTATGCTTGTAGGCGAGTAAAAATTGGAATAGTTTCTATTCTAGGCGCGCGAGTGATGTTTCCCCGATTATGTCAGGACAACATGATGAAGCTTAGATTGTTCATTCTGGCCCTTTTGATATCCGGGTCGAGTTTCTTCAGCCTCGATAGTAATGCCGCAGAGAAGGTGCGTCTGCTCCTGCCCCAACGAACGGTCGATGAGGCCCTGGCGCCGTTCATAGTTGCAAAGCATCTCGGCTATTATGAGCAGGAAGGCTTGAACGTCGAGATGCTCCTGGTCGGCGGGTCCAACGAGACGGCGATCCAGATCGCCTCGGGCAACGCTGAGATCGGACTCGCGAGTCCCGCGCAGGCCGTCATAGGAATGCAGGAGGGAGCGGCGGCTCCATTGGACATCCGCTATTTCTACAATGCAGCCTATCAGAATATCTGGTCGATCTCCGTGCCTGGCGATAGTGCCATCCAGTCGATTGCCGAGCTGCGCGGAAAGAGGATCGGTGTAACCGCGCTCGGCAGTGCCGGAACAACGTACGGAAGAGCCTATCTTCGTTCTGGTGGCTTGAATCCGGACGCCGATGTTTCGTTCATCGCTATTGGCGCGGGCTCGCAAGCCATAGCCGCGATCAAGCAGAAGGTCGTTGAGGCATTCGTGTTCTGGGATTCCGCCAACGCCAGGTTCGAGATGAGCGGCCTTCCAGTCCGCGCTCTCAAGATCGATGAAAAGTTGAAAAGACTGCCGGATGTTTCGCTGCTCGCCAGAAACGAGACCATTCGCAACAATCCGAAGATGCTTACGGGCTTCGCGCGCGCGACCGCAAAGGGACTGGATTTTTCTTTGGCCAACCCAGCCGCGGCCGTTTTCATTACATGGAAGCTCTATCCGGAGAGCAAGCCCAATGAAGCGGGTCCGGAGAAGAGCCTGGCGCAGGGCTTGAGGATCAACCAGCCGCGTATGGCGGGTTGGGTCGAGCCGTCTACCAACGGAAAGCGCGGGCTTTTCATCCAGCAAGATTGGGAAAGCCTCGGCGAATTCCTCCTGCAGGGACAGCAGATCGCGAAACCGGTACCCGCATCGAGAATGTACACGAACGCACTAATCGACGACGTGAATCAATATGATCGTGAAGCCATTAATCGTCAGGCCCGCGGGTTCGATCTTAACTCGGTGCGATAGCGGTGCCTGTTTCAACGGACGTATTCAACGTTGGCCTGGGCGAAGCATCGGCCAATTCGGCCCGCTATGTCACCCAATGCATGTAAGAGATATGAAATGGTGAACTTTGCCAAACAGAACGCGCAGCGCCGCTCCGATCCGTCGTTGGACCGGTCCGGGCCCGCGCTCATCAGAATTGCCAGCCTGGAAAAGCGCTTTACAACCCGTTCGGGCGAGGCCGTCACGGCACTTTCGAACGTTAATCTTGATATACGGGAGAACGAGTTCATTTCCGTCGTCGGTCCTAGTGGATGCGGCAAGACTACCCTTCTTCGAATTCTGGCGGGTCTGACCCAGGCATCGTCCGGTTCGGTCCAATTCGGCGGAGAGCAAATCACTGAACCGCGGACAGATGTTGGTGTTGTCTTCCAGCAAGCGATGCTTCTGCCTTGGAATACCGTGCTGGCAAACGTCATGCTTCCGGCCCACCTGAAAAACGACAGGTCCGTCGCCACGGCCAAGCGGGCAGAACATCTTCTGGCATTCATGGGTCTCAAGGACTTTACTAAAAAGTATCCTTTCGAGCTTTCGGGTGGGATGCAGCAGCGCGTGTCCATCTGCCGCGCGCTGATGCGCGAGCCTAGAATTCTCCTTATGGACGAGCCGTTCGGGGCTCTCGACGCGATGACTCGGGAAATGATGAATATGGAGTTGATGCGAGTATGGTCCGAGGAACGCAAAACGGTGGTCTTCATAACGCACAGCATTCCTGAGGCCGTTCTGCTCGGCGATCGCGTTGTTGTCATGTCACCCAGGCCGGGACGAATATCCGAAGTTGTCGACGTGGATCTCGGGCGGCCGCGTACTCTTCAGACCATGGGGGCACCGCGATTTGGGGAGCTATGTGATTATATTCGCTCCATTTTCGGATCGGAATCAAACACGGTGCACGCGTTATGACCAAGCTGCTGCGGCTGCTCGATCCCCACCGATTGCAATCGCTCCTGCTGGCGGTGGCGGCCATCGCCGCCTGGGAAGGCTTATGTCGATTGTTGCATGTGTCGCCCCTTGTGTTGCCTGCTCCGTTTGCAATAGCCGCAAAGCTTCAATCGTTCTTCGTTACCGGAACCATATGGTCCCACCTATGGGCTACTCTCGTTGAGATTATTTTGGGATTTGTATTTGGCGTGCTCGCGGGTTTGGTAATCGGTGCAATGATCTCTTTGATCCCGATTGTCGAACGGCTGGTCTATCCGTATCTCGTCGCTCTTCAGACCATTCCGAAGGTAGCCATCGCGCCCTTGTTCATAATCTGGTTCGGGTACGGACTGACGTCGAAGGTCGTAATTACTGCATTGATATGCTTTTTTCCCATGCTCGTGAGCGTGGTCGCCGGCTTTCATTCGACCGATCAGGATCAGTTGGATATGATGAAGGCGTTTGGCGCCACTAAATGGCAGACGCTCGTTCGCTTGCGGATACCTTCCGCACTCGTGCTGATTTTTGCCGGGCTTGAGATAGCTTCCGTGCTGGCGGTCATCGGAGCAATCGTCGGTGAGTTCGTCGGGGCGCAGGCAGGTCTTGGTTATCTGATTGTCGCGCTTAATTTCAGTCTCGACGTCCCCGGCGTGTTCGCCGTGCTGATCGTATTGTCGATCATAGGTCTTGCCATGCACGGCCTGATGCGGACGGTCGCGCGCCGTTACATTTTCTGGATCAGGCGGAATGAGCCGCCGGTCATGGCCTGACATCGAAGGGGAACTAAAAGGTTGGCATGCTTCCCACGCTACGGCTTGCGATTCAAGTATCGCGGGAAAATCAAGTTCGGCGCGAGCGGTCAACACATGAACGGTTCTGTGACGATCCTAAAGGGACACGGTGGCAAGGCGCGTGTCATTGCACCGCGCAATATTGCCGACGCAAGGCTGCAGTATCCACTCCCCCCTTGGGGCTCGGTATTGGCGTTGCTTCGGCAAACGTCATCGTAAGGCTTTCGCGACAGGTTCGGGCTATTCCAGTCCGATGGTTCCGCATCTCTGTCTCGGTCGACTCAACGGGCAATGATCTTTTTCAGAAGCTCGGCCAATGTGCGACGCTCCGCTGCGCTCAGTGGTGCGAAAGTCTCACCTGATATTTCCTTGATCGTCGCTATCGCCCGGTCGGCTATGCGCCTTCCCTCATCCGTCAAGTCGATGGCAAGACGCCGGGAATCCAACGGATCCGTATAGCTTTCGATCAGTCCGCGTGTACGAAGCCTGTTAATCACCCCGGTAATGGTGGCCGAATCGAAGTGTATCAGCCGGCCAAGGTGATTCTGCGAACAGGGCCCGACTTCACGCAGTTTGGCCAGCGTCGAAAATTGCGGCGGCGTCAGGCTCTCGATCATCTTTGAAGTGAAAATCGACGTGTGCGTACGCCACGCCACGCGCAGCAGAAATCCCGGCTGATCATCAAGGACATAGTCCAGTGAAGCATCCTTCGATCGCGTGGCGGAGCGCGACTTCTGTTTGGGTTGCGGCATCAATTGTCTTTCATGGGGCAGCTTGAGACGGCTTTTGAGAGTTGTGCCTGGAAAATTGCCGTTCGGTGCGATCGATTTGTATCCTTGATGTTAGCGAGACGCCACTCGGGATGTCGGTCTTTCATAAGGCTAATTTTTCCAAGTGTTCCCCCGCCAATTGCACGCTTGGGTCGCGACCTGTCCGAAACCTCTGGACGCTGATGCAGCCAATTTAGCTGTATTGCCTTGTGCAGTGCACACCCAATGGACCATTTGCAAACAAGTTTCACTCGCAAACAAGCGTTGTGCTTGCATACAAGCGATAGGTAGAATAGCCTTATGTGGCCTGATCAGGTGGTGTTCCGCCGAGCCCCAGCGGGCGCAGGTCAACTACTAATGGTTCAATTTTCCGATCGAGCCTCATGCGAAGAGAAGCCCACTTAGAGAACGTCCGTCCTGATTTGATCGAAAAGGTCACCGGGCGCGCCGAGTTCATCACGGACCTGAATTTCCCGGGGATGCTTCACGGGTTCGTCGTCCGCTCGCCGGCGGTTCATGCTCGTATTCGCTGGATCGACACGTCGGCGGCTCTTTCGATGGATGGCGTTGTGGACGTTCTTACGGGCACGGACGTGGCTTCGTTTGGCCGTTGGGGGCTCGTCCTCAGGGATCGATCGCTAATCGCGGTCGATAAGGTGCGGTACGTCGGTGAACCGGTCGCTGTCGTAATTGCCGAGAATATTGAAGTTGCGGAGAATGCTGCGGAACGGGTCGATGTCGAATACGAGGAACTTCCACGTGCTTCGACCCTGGAGGCGGCACTTGCAGATGGCGCTCCCCTCATTCACGAGACGCACGACGCGATCTCGGACTTCTATTTCAAGGGAGGTGCGAATCCAACCGCGAACAGCAACGTGTTCCATACGTTCCTAAGCAACGTGGGTGACGTCGATGCCGCTGAGCTGATCGCTGCCTATGTCCATGAGGACCGCTTCACATTTCCCGGCATTTTTCACTATGCAATGGAGCCGCACACCGCAATTGCCGATTTCCAGGGTGATTCACTTACCGTCTGGTCGGGGGCTCAGACGCCGACTGCGGTTCAGAAGGTCCTTTCGCGAATCTTCGGTCTTCAACTTGCGAAGGTGCGGGTCGTTGTTCCGTTTGTCGGTGGAGGATTCGGCGGCAAGGCTTCCGTGAAAATCGAGCCGTTAGTCGCGGCAGCTTCATGGAAGGTGCGTCGGCCGGTCCGTATCGCGCAGTCCCTCTCCGATTCCATGCTGACCTGCCGCCGACTCGGCGCGGACATCAAGATCCGGACAGCGGTGGACGCTGACGGGCGGATACTCGCAAAGAGCGCCAAGATACTAATGGACGGTGGTGCCTATGCCGATACTGGGTCGGCCGTTGCCACTAAGGCGGCCAACCGGATCATCGGGCCTTACGTGATTCCGAACCTGCGGCTCGAATCGAAGGCTGTGTATACGAATACTGTTCCCGGTGCTGCATTCAGATCGATTGGCGGTCCCCAAGCGGTATGGGCGGCAGAGTCCCATATGGACAATGTGGCGGCCGCGATTGGCCTGAATCCGACAGAATTTCGCAGGCGTAACCTCGCAGCTCGTGGGCAGCGGACTCGGCCGGACCTGCGACCGCTCGACGTCGATATGGGCGAGTTGATGGGCTTGGTTGCGCAGTCACTCGGTCCGGAACTGCAGGGCTCCAACCGAACGGCTCGGGGCCTGGCGGTGGGAGCGACCGATCCCGGTATCGTGCCGATCGGAAACGCGCTTGTTCGACTCAAGATTGACGGCTCGATTCTAGTTGCAATAGCGAGTGTCGAAGTCGGGCAGGGGTCGCACGCCACGATGGCGCGCATCGTCGCGCAGGCATTGAACCAGCCCCTCTCAGCGGTCACCGTTCTTGCAACGGATACGGCGGTTGCACCGTACGACTGGGGAACCGGAGCGAGCCGATCAACTGTCGTTATCGGTCTTTCCGTCGAGAATGCGGCGCAAGATGCCGCCAAGCAGATACTCGACCTCGTTGCCGACGTTTGGGACGTCGCGCTCGACCAACTTTTGTTGGTTCCCGGAGGGGTCTCGACGGGATCCGAGATACTCACCTTTCATCAGGTCTTCCACCGCGCGATGGGTGTTGACTCCGGTGAGGTCATCGGACGCGGCGCAATTACGCCGCGTTCCAAGAACGGTGCGCTGGCTGAGGCGCCCCTGTTTTGGGAGACGGCCGCGGGCTTGGCGGAAGTAGTCGTGGATGAGGATACCGGCACCATTTCCGTCAAGCGCTACGCCAGCGCGGCCGATGTTGGCCGGGTAATCAATCGGGTCGCCGCCGAGGGCCAGGACGAAGGCGCTGCCATTATGGGTTTGGGTCATGCGCTGTTTGAGGCGCTCGAATTCGAAGATGGCCAGCCGATAAACCTCAGTCCCATAGACTATGCGATCCCGAGCATCAGCGACGCCCCCGAGGTATTCCATACCATCCTCGTAGAGCATGGCGACGGACCGGGGCCGGGCGGCGCCAAGGGCATGGGCGAAGGCGCGATCTTGCCCGTAGCCCCAGCGATCGCGAATGCCCTGTTTGCCGCTTACGGGATCCGGATCACCGATCTGCCGATGACCCCTGAAAAGGTCTGGCGCGCTCTCAAGCAGAGGAACTGAGGGCATGGAATTCTCAATGTCGATGGCTGTGACCTCCGCCCCTGCCGAACTCTGGAAGACGTTGATTGATGTCGCCAGAATTTCCCAATGCATTCCCGGATGCGAGAATGTCGAGGAGATTGAGCGGCTCACCGTCTACAAGGCGACGGTGAGGCAGAAGATCGGTCCGTTCAAGATCGAAGCGCCCGCCGACATCGTGGTCGAGGCAATTGAGGAGCCTGCGCACGTCCGGACACGTGCGACCGCGCGTGACAAGTTCACCGGTACTCGGATCGCGGTCATGCTCAACGTTACCGTGACGCCACGGGACGGGGCCGGTTCGACCCTCGACGTCCAGGCGCAGGTGGACGTGCAGGGACGGCTTGCATCGCTGGGTTTTGGAATGATCAAGCGGCGCGTCGACCAGAATTTCGAAGAGTTCGAGCTGCGGCTCAAGAAGATGCTGGAGGCGTGCTGATGCGACCGCCCTCCTTTGAATTTGAGCGGCCGACGACCATGACCGATGCAATCCGTGCTGTGACCGAACCTGACGAAGGGATGTTCTATTCCGGCGGTACCGAGTTGCTGCTGGCCATGAAGTTGCGCGTCATTCATACCGAACGCCTCATCGACATCAAGAGCGTACCGGGCCTCGACGGCATCGCGCAGGTCGAACCCCATACGATCGAGATCGGCGCTCGTTGCACGCATAGCCGGATCGAGCACGACGAGATTATCAAGCGCTGCCTACCGGCATTGTCCCGCTTGTGCGGAAACGTTGCCAATATTCGTGTGCGCAACGCCGGAACGATTGGGGGCAATCTCTGCTTCGGTGAGCCGCATGCGGACCCGCCGACGCTGCTTGCGGCCCTGGGCGCGCGGCTGAGGCTGGTCGGAGCCAGCGGCGAGCGCCTCGTCGACGCGGACGACTTCATCCGGGACGAGCTGGAGACCATTCGCGAGCCTGACGAGCTACTGACGCACATCCTCGTACCGATCCCGAGCGGACCGGTGACATATAGGCGCTTCCGTCACGGCGAGCGGCCCTCGGTCAACGTCGGCATGATGTGGTCTCTCGATCCGGGCGCGCCAACGATAGCAAACGCGCGCATTCGCGTCGGGGCACTTGGTCCAAGGCCCCAACCCTTGGCGGCTGTCGAGGCGGTGCTGTGTGGAGCGCCGGTGGCGCAGGCAGGCCGTTTGATCGATGCCGCGCTCCCTGCAGCACTCGACGATCTGGAGGTAAACGAGGATCGGCACGGTAGTGCCGAATACAAACGCCATCTCGCGGGTGTGTTGCTCCGACGGAACGCCGCCGAGGCCGAAGCCGAGTGCGAGGAGCTTCGGCGATGACCCAATCCATCACAATCGCATTCTCGCTGAACGGGCGATCGATCCAAGTCGCCGTCCCGTCTAACGCGTTGCTTATCGACCTGGTTCGCGACCGGCTGGGCTTCAAAGGAACCAAGCGCTCCTGCGACATGGAGGTGTGCGGTGCCTGCACGATGCTGCTCGACGGGGAGCCGATTTCCAGTTGCACCACCCTCGCGGTGGATGTCGACGGGCGTGAAGTCACGACCATCGAGGGCGTGACGCCCGCTAAAGGCCTGTCGCGGATCCAAGAGGCGTTCGTCGTTCACGGCGGGCTCCAATGCGGATTCTGCACGCCGGGCTTCATCATGGCCGTCACTGCGCTGTTGCGGCGTAATCGCCGTCCGACCGACGAGGAAATACGACACTACCTCCACGGAAATCTCTGTCGCTGTACCGGCTACACGAAAATCTTCGAAGCCGTCAAAAGCCTCGTCGGAGACGAGTTCAACGAAGAAGTGGCGTGAAGTTAGACAGCAAGTTCGAATAATCGGAGAAAACATGAGCGTCGACCCAACCGAGCAGAAATCCAACATACTGATCGCCGGCGCAGGCATTGGGGGCCTTACAGCCGCACTGTCCTTGCTTCGTCGCGGTATCGACTGCGATGTCTACGAACAAGCGTCCGAATTGAGGGAGGTCGGCGCGGGCCTATGGGTCTCGATGAATGGAGCCCGCATTCTGAATGACCTGGGCTTGAAAGAGGAATTGCAGCAGACCTGTATCGCGGCGCATCAGAGGTCCATCCGATTGTGGAATACCGGAGATACGTGGCCTCTTTACAGGAAGAGCAGCGAACCCGCACCGCATCAGCCGTTCTTGCTGTTGCGAGCTCACCTACTGAAAATGCTGGTTGACGCGGTACGCCGTCTCAAGCCCGACGCGATCCATCTGAAGGCGAATTGCGTCGGTTTTACCCAGGATAGCGACAGCGTGGGCCTCCAGTTCCTCGATGGTTCGGCAGTGGTTGGCCGCGCCTTGATCGGTGCCGACGGCGCCCATTCGAAGATCAGGCAGCAGATTCTCGGAGTCGTGCCGAGCCAATACACGAACGCGATCGCGTGGCGGGGTCTGGTGCCGGTGGATCGCCTGCTTCCCCAGCAGCGCGAACACGTTGTGTCGACATGGGTCGGCCCTCGAGCACACATTACGGCATATCCGGTTCGTTGGCAGGATACCGAGTTGATGACCTTTTCGGGACAGGTCGAGCACTCTGATTGGTTGCTGGAGTCCTGGTCCGAGAAAGGCTCCGTCGAAGATTGCTTGAAGGACTTTGCAGACTGGCATCCGGACATCTTCGACGTGATCAAGAACGTGGATTCCCTTCATAAGTGGGGATTGTTCGTTCGCCAGCCGCTGGAGCGCTGGAGCGACGGACGCGTCACGCTGCTGGGTGATGCGTGCCATTCGATGGTCCCGTATCTCGGACAGGGCGTGAACATGGCTATCGAGGACGCCTGCGTAATCGCCAGATGCCTCGTAGAGAGCCCCGACGATCCTGCGGAGGCATTCATTCGGTACCAGAATGTGCGCCTCGATCGGACGTCGAAAGTCGTACGCGCATCGTCAGGGATGCAGTCGACCTTTCATCACGAGGCGCTTGGCGAGGTCAAGGCGGCAAACAAATACATCGAGACACAGTGGGCGCCGGAGGCGAACGCTGCTCGCTACAATTGGATCTACCAATATGACGCGACGACCGTTCCGCTGCACTGACTCGAGCGGCCGTAAAGCAACTTTATCGCAAGGGTAAACCGATGTCTTCCGAGAGCGAACGCCCCTGGGATCGCGTGATCCCCCGTGAAGAGCAGGAAACCTACGCCATGGCTGGGCTCGGCGGGCCGGGCGGGTTTGGCAAGCGGCCCGCACTTCTCGTAATCGACGTCCAGTATCGTTCGGTCGGCAACCGACCGATGCCGATCAGAGAAGCCATGGCTGAATATCCGACCAGTTGCGGGGAGGCGGGTTGGGCGGCAATCCCTCATATTGCCAACCTACTCGACCTTTTTCGTCACAATCGCTGGCCGGTGATCTATCCGCACGTCGCACGCAAGAGCACTCACGATCAAGGTGCCTTTGCTGCAAAGATTCCAGGTATCATGCAGATCCCTCCGGCGGGGTACAATTTTGTACAGGAGGTGGCCCCCTTGCCCGGTGAGCTTTGCTTGCCGAAAACGCAGGCCAGCGCGTTCTTCGGCACACCGCTGACGAGTTACTTGGTGGGAAGCGGAATCGACTCGTTGATCCTGACCGGCTGCACCACGAGCGGATGCATCCGGGCCTCAGTAGTTGATGCTTGCGCGCTTAATTTCAAGTCGATCGTCCCGAGCGATGCAGTCTTCGATCGTTCGCCGACGTCGCACGCCGTCAACCTTTTCGACATCGCCAGCAAGTACGCCGACGTTATGACGACGCGGCAGGTTACCGGTCGATTGAACGCGCTCGTCAGCACTCAATCCCAGGCGGTGCGGTCATGAGGGGCGGGACCGCTTCGGGGTTGCTTTATGGCGCCAATGTCCGTGCAAACAACATTCGACAGCACTATCTCCGTTTCGGAGGGGCGGGGCCGGCGATTGTCATCATCCCGGGCATAACGACATCGGCGGCTCAATGGGCGTTCGTCGCCGAGCGGCTTTGTCATTCCTTTGATGTCTATATCCTCGACGTTCGGGGACGTGGCCTTTCAGAAAGCGGGGCGCATCTCAACTATTCCCTCGATGCCTGCGCGTCCGATGTGGTTGCGTTCGCTGAGGCGCTCGGACTCAAGGATTATACGCTGCTCGGACATTCTATGGGCGCAAGAATCGGCATTCGGGCGGCGCGTTGGCATTCGTCGGCTATCGATCAGCTCATCCTCGTCGATCCGCCGGTCTCGGGGCCCGGCCGGCGTGCCTACCCCATTCCGCTCGAGCCGCTGCTGGCCCTTCTGCATGCCGCACAGCGTGGCGAAGCGGATAGGGTTTTGCGGAGCCCGACCGCGCCGAAATGGCCTGAAGTCCACATCCGGGCCCGGGCGGAGTGGCTGCACACCTGCGACGAGCGGGCTGTCATCGAAACCCATCGCAGCTTTCACGAAGACAACATTCACGCCGACCTTTCGAAGATCACGATCCCGACCACGCTCATCGTTGCGGGAAAGGGAGGAGTAATTCTTCCCGACGACGTCGCCGATATTCGGCGGCTGCTTCCTTCAATCAGGATCGAACGGCTGGAAGGAGCCGGTCATCAGGTTCAGATCGACGACGTCGAAGCGTTTCTGTCAGTTCTGGGTGACCTGCTGAAATCCGCGCGACACGGTGTCGAAGCTCACCGATGCTGACAAGTTGCAAAACAGGAGAATATCCATGTCGAGGGCTGTAGTTGACGTTGAAATGCTCGATCTGTTCAAGGAGGAGCTGAGGCTCTGCAAGGTCAAGACAGGTGAGGTCGTTACCGTACTCAGCGGGGGTAACGATAATCCGGAGTATGCGCAGACATTCATGCTTGCTGCTCAAAGCCTTGGCGCCACTACTTTTCATGTCAATGTACCCAAGTACGGCCAAAACAAAGTTGCTGGCGTCCAGGGGCGGCATGCGCTGACAGGAAATCGAGCCGCTATCGACACGCTTAAGCGCGCCGACATGGTGATCGACCTACTGGGCCTGCTCTTCTCTGCCGAGCAGGCGGAGATTCAGGCTGCGGGTGCCCGCGTCCTCCGCGTCATGGAACCGTTCCATATTCTCAAGCAGATGTTTCCGACCGAGGATCTGAAAAGACGGACCGAGCTATCGCGCACGCTGCTGCAGAATGCAAAGAAGATGCGTATCACGTCCCCCGGTGGCACGGACGTCACTTATGGGCTCAAGCAGTATCCCGTCATTTCGGAATATGGGTATACGGACGAGCCCGGTCGCTGGGATCACTTCCCCTCCGGATTTGCGTTTACGCAGGCGACCGACGGTGAGGTGGACGGAACCGTGGTTCTCATGCCGGGTGACATTCTTTGCGCCTTCAAGCGGTACATCCAGTCTCCCGTCACACTGAGCGTTAAAAATGGATACATCGTGAACCTCGAAGGCGAAGGCAGCGATGCGCATCTGATCAAGAACTACATCGAGAGTTTCGGCGATCCACGCGGTTGGGCCATATCGCACATCGGCTGGGGGTCCAACGAACGAGCGAAGTGGCATCACATCGCTGCCTCGCAGCAGCTGGCTTCAGAGCACATCATGAATGCGCTATCGTTCTATGGAAACGTGCTGTTTTCCACCGGCCCGAATACGGAGCTCGGTGGGACGAATGATACGCCATGCCACTTGGATATCCCTCTTCGCGGATGCAGCCTTTGGCTCGACGATCTTCATATCTTGGATAAGGGAGAGTTCGCTTATAGCGAGCTGAAGGCGCCCGGACGATAGGAACCGCGCGAGCGGCGACGCAGGAAAAATGTGAACCATGGATCGGAGATAAGCAGATGTTACGCTTGATTATGATGAGTCTGGCTCTCGGCGTGGCCTGTTCAACCGTTGCGCGGGCCGCGGACGACGGCGCAAACTATCCTACCAAACCCGTAACCGTCACTCTCCACTACAGCGCCGGCGGTGCGTCCGACGCGCTTGGACGAGCGCTCGCTCGCGCGCTCGAAAAGAATTTCAAGCAACCCGTTCCCGTGGAGAACATCCCGGGCGGCGCCGGTACGCGCGGCGTAACCGCCGTCTTGAGAGCAGCGCCTGACGGTTACCAGATCGGCATCGCCACGAACAGTCCGATGACGATTGCAGTCCATTCCGTAAAGGGTCTGCCGTGGGGAGCTCCGGATACGTACGACATTATTGGCGGTATCGCAGTTATCTATAACGTCCTCTGCATCCAACCCGATTCGGAATTCAAAACTCTCGAAGCTGTCGTGCAGTTTGCTAAGGCCAATCCTGGAAAGCTGAAAGTCGCCAGTATCGCCGGAGGAACCAACCAATACATCTGGGATAAATTCGTAAAGCAGGCGAACATCAATGTTCGCTTTGTTCCCTACACCGGTGACGCGGAAGGAGTGGCGTCCTTCTTGGGAGCGAACACGGAACTCGTCAACCTTACCTGGCCCGGTATGAGGGCACAGATCGAAGCGGGGAAGGCGAGGCCGTTGGCAATTTTTGCACCGGAGCGTCTGAGCTCTCATCCCGACGTCCCGACCTTCAAAGAACTAGGTTACGACGTGACCACCACGACCGATTATGTCGTCTACGCTCCGAACGGTCTCCCGCCCAAGACACGGAGCAGAATCGTCGATGCCCTGAAAGAAGCCGTTCGTGATCCGGATTTCGAGAAACTAATGAACGCCCAGAATATCTTCGCAAAGTTTACCGATGGCGCGAAGATGACGGAGAAATTCACGGAAGTGTTCAAGAGCAGCGCTCAATTGGCGCCGGAAAAGCCTTGAGGGCAACCTAACGGAGCAGTGAAATGGAAGGCCATCCGACGATTACGAAAGGTCACGTCCGTATCGCTTCCGGGATCCTGACGACCATCGGTGCGATCTATGCTTATCGCGCGTTCCATCTCTCGCTCGGTGATCCGCCCGGGACGGGCGTCGGGATCACTCCGATCGCCATCGGCGTACTTTGGGTCGCATTCGGTCTGTACGTTACCCTGCGCGCGCCGAACATCCAGGTCCGCGACGGCGAGGTCGGGAGCTGGCCTGGCCGTGAGATGACAAGGCGGCTTTTGCTCGCAATTGGGCTGTGCTTAGGCTTCATCGTCGTGCTGCCGTTTCTTGGCATGGTGGTGACCTCGGGTCTCTTCCTTGTCTTGATCGGTCGCCTCGCCGGTGCACCGTGGGGAAAGTCGTTGTTGGCGAGCATCGTGTTGCCGATGGTGTTTTGGCTGATCTTCGTCAAACTTCTGCAGGTCTCTCTGCCAGAAGGGTCGTTATTTGAATTCGTTTTCAGGAGCTGAGCTATGGACTTGATCGGTGGCATGCTTGGCGGCTTTGCGGTCGCGCTCCAGCCGGTGAATCTGTTCGCCGCGCTGGTTGGCGCTTTGGTGGGAACGGCCACTGGTGTGCTTCCCGGATTGGGAGTGCTGGGGGCGATGGCTATCCTCATGCCGATTACGATCCATTTCTCGCCGGTGACCGGCCTCATTATGCTATCCGGCATTTATTACGGCGCCATGTATGGAGGCTCGACTACCGCTATTCTGTTGAAAATACCGGGCGAGAGCGGATCAATCGTAACGACGATCGACGGTTACGAGTTCGCCAGGAAGGGGAGAGCGGGCGCGGCCCTTATGATCTGCGCGGTAGGCTCCTTCATTGCCGGGACGATCAGCATCTTGGGCTTAAGTCTCTTCACTCCCTTACTTGCGAGCGCCGCACTTCGTTTTTCCTCTCCCGAGTTCTGCATGTTGGCCCTTCTGGGTGCGCTTACCTTGGTCAGAATTACGGGACGCGATCCGATCAAGAATATGTTGATGTTGCTGATCGGTGCGGCACTCGCAACGGTTGGCGTTGATGCTGTCACCGGCGATGCGCGTTTCGCATTCGGTTCGGAAAGTCTTGGGCTGGGCTTTGACCTGGTGCCGATCACCTTGGGACTCTATGGCTTGAGCGAGCTATTCCAGGTGTTGCAATCCAATCGGGGTTTTCCGCGCGCAGAGACGGTCCGTCTGCGTGATATGATCCCCACACGCCCCGAGTGGCGACGCGCCTGGCCCGCGATCGTGCGAGGTTCCGGAATTGGCTTTTTCATGGGTCTGCTTCCGGGGCCGGGATCCCTTACGTCGACTTTTGCTTCCTACGGCGTTGAACGCGCGATTTCTCAGGAACATCGTCACGAGTTCGGGAAGGGCGCCATAGAAGGTTTCGCAGGCCCCGAAGCCGCCAACAACGCGGTTGCCACGTCGGCTTTGGTACCGGTTCTTGCCCTCGGTATCCCGTTTACGCCAAACGTCGCGCTCATGCTTGGCGCGCTGATCGTGCAAGGCATTCAGCCAGGGCCGCTTCTGCTTGCGCAACATCCCGAGGTTATCTGGGGATTGCTTGCTTCTATGTATATCGGCAACATCGCATTGCTTGCTCTCAATCTTCCCCTCGTCGGCATCTGGGTCCGCCTGCTTAGGGTACCGCAGTACGCGCTGATCGGTGGGATCTTCGTGATCAGTTTTATCGGCGTCTACACGATGCGAAGCAGTTACTGGGATCTTTTCGTGCTGCTGGGTTCGGGGGTTCTCGGTTTCGTGCTCCGTCGACTGGAGTTCGACATGGCTCCGTTAGTTCTTGGGTTGGTCATGGGGCCGATTTTCGAGAAGGCATTCAGAGAATCGCTATTCCTGAGCGGCGGCGAACTTACGATCTTTGTTACGCGTCCGATCAGTGCGGTTCTCGTGGCTCTCTGCATCGCAGCATTACTCGTTCCGTCGCTATTAAGTTTGATGAATCGTCGCCGAGCCGCGCGCGCAGGAGCTTCCAGTGTCGTAACGATCGTCTGAAGAGTACGACGAAGAGCCTCTGCCGTTTCATGTAATTGATCCGTAGATCGCGAATGTTCAACACTGGCAGATGGACGTCGACACTTGCCTTTTGGCCAGATGCGTCGAATGCAATCTCAAGTTCTAATTGGGTGCGCTTGGGTTCCCCCGAGACGGTCGGATGTTGGAAGTCTCGGGGCATTTCTGATTTTCGCATGGTAGCTGCGCTCCATGATTTTGCCACGCGAATGGCCCCCGTCAATTGCTATGGCCGTGCCGAAGCAGAGCTGGTGCCGCCGATCAGCAGCCTGATGAGCGCGACCATAAATGGGTTGCGCGGGCGGGGAGGGAGCGGTGGGAACGAACATCTCGGCTCGGGATCGTCAGTCGGGATAGATGCCGCCGGCGTCCTTGCAGGCCGCCAGCAGCGCCTCTGACCAGGCTTCCATGGCCTTGGTCTTTCGGGAGCCTTGGAAGTACCAGCGCTCTCCGGTCTGGCCGACGGTCGAACTCGTTTCTGCGATCGCTGGCGATCTCGTGGCCAATCATCATCAGCGAAGCGGTGGCCGGCAGCAGGTCCGTCTCGTCCTGGATATGGTCGCCTGTCGTGGGGCGCAACATGCGGGGGCCGCGCGAGGGAAACCACCGCGACGGATGTGGTTGGCGAGCGCCGATCCCGAGACCGCAATGTCTCTGGTCCCGGGCCGCATCACACGCGAGGCAAAGACCCACTTGCTCTCGCGATCACCCAGTCCCGCTCGCTCGGCGGAAAGCTTCCCGTCGCGTATGCAATACCGGGCGATGCGCAGGCCGAGCGCTCGCCCTCAGCACCGGCTGTGCCGACGATGATGGAGTCAGGGATGGCGAACTTTGACGCCTCGACTTGGTTTGCCCGATCCATTGCTATGATTGCAGGCAAAAAAGTGGTGCGAGGGCCTGCCAATTAGTCACGGAAGCGGTTTCAAAGGTTGTTTGAAGGGGTGTATCAGCCGAGCCGAATGAATTGTTGCGAGCTTATGTTGACTATATGGTCAACTGGTGTTTACGTCGGTCAGTATTGGCCGTGTGCAGGAGTCCTAGAGATGAGTTTAATTCGTCGACGCTTCGCCGCATTGTTCATCGTGACCTTACTCATCGCGCCGGCTGAGCTCAGTGCATTTCCTGACCGCCCTGTCCGGCTCGTTGTGCCATTCGTCGCGGGCGGCACGGTGGACACAACGGCGCGCATCCTTGCGCAAAAACTTACGGAGCAAATGGGACAGCAGTTCATCGTCGAGAACCGGGGCGGTGCTGGCGGAAATCTCGGTTCAGACTCCGTCGCAAAGGCGGAAGCAGACGGGTATACCCTCCTGCATACGGCGCCAGGACCCCTGGTGATCAATCAATATCTTTACAGCCGGATTGCTTACGCTCCAGAGAAAGACTTTGTTCCCTTAGCCCTCTTCGCCGTAACGCCTGTTGTGTTGATGGTCAATAAGAGCTTGCCGGTGAAGGACGTCTCTGAACTCGTAGCGTATGCGAAGGCGAATCCTGGCAAGGTGACCTTCGGGTCAGCCGGAGTTGGATCAATCCCACACTTGGCTGGCGAACTCTTTAAGACCATGGCTAAGATCGACATCGCCCACGTGCCCTATAAGGGAACTGCTATGGCCATGAATGATCTGGTTGGTGGCCACATTCAGATGATGTTTGATCTGTTGCCCTCTAGCTTGCCGCAGATAAATTCGGGAAGTGTGCGTGCCATAGGTAATGCCGGTTTGAAGCGACCTGCTGCATTAGCTGACTTACCCACCATCTCGGAGCAAGGGCTTGACGGATATGAGGCTGCGTCTTGGGTTGCGGTCGTCGCGCCAAGTCAGACGCCACAGCCGGTGCTTACCAAGCTGCGAGCGGAGTTGAGTAAGGTCTTGAAGGCCGCCGACATTGAAAAGCGCCTGACCGATCTCGGGTCGACCGCGGGTACTGCCGATGAAGCAGAGCTTCGCAAGTTCATGAAAGACGAGACGGCAAAATGGGCCGAGGTGATCAGAGCGTCCGGCGCGAACGAGCAATGATGGCCGATAAATCCTGCTCGGTTAGGACGGTTCCTCCTGGCTCTCAAATGAGGTGAACTGGAACGTGGCCGCGGAACGGAAAGATAGGTAAGCAAGAAAAGTGAAGCGCAGCCGGGGCCTCCGACATGGCTCTCGTCGAGAGAGCTTGCGTCTCCGTGGTAGAAAGTCGATCAACAAACCGTTGGAATAGACGACGCATAACGGCAGATCTTCGTTTCCGAGAGCGGCCGCTCAGTTGGCGATCGCTCTCCGTGAAAACAGTGGCGTTGTTCGACTGCTTCCAACGCATGCAATTCAGTTGTGGAAGGTTAGCCTTCTGAGTTTTTGGCGACTAGATCCGCAAACTTGACGAAAAAATCATCCGCTAGTTTCTTGGCTGCACCGTTCAGCAGCCGCTGTCCAAGCTGCGCAATTTTCCCGCCAACCTGTGCCTCTACATCATAGGTCAATGTCGTGACCCCTTCGCCTTCGTCGAGCCTGACAACCGCGTGTCCCTTGGCGAAGCCGGCGACTCCACCTTCTCCTTCACCGGAGATCCGGTAGCCGTACGGTGGGTTCTGATCGGATATCGTAATACGGCCGCTGAAACGCGCGGATACCGGACCAACTTTCATCTTGGCCTTCGCGCGGTACTTATGGTTACCGAGAGCTTCGAGTTCCTCGCAGCCAGGTATGCAGCCCTTGAGCCGTTCAGGATTGTTCAGTTCGTTCCACACTCGTTCGCGCGGCGCCTTTAGTTCTACGGCTCCGGTCATGGTCATCGGCATCAGAAGTCTCCAAGTGATATTCGCGATCAGCTCGCCTCGAACACGAGCTGGCCCGATGAGTTAAGGGCAATTGATAGCTTGTAGTGCCGCATGCACGATGTCACGTGCCTCGCGCGTAAGTGGCGCTTGCGGAGGCACAGGATCGCCAACATCGTAGCCTTGCATCGCGAGGCCCGCTTTGACGCAGGCCGCGAGATTGAATTGCGCAAATACTTCGTTGATCCGCCAAAGCCGAAACTGGAGGACCTTCGCGTCATCCCAACGACCAGCCGCGCAGAGTTCGTACAAGGATACGCTTTCTCGCGGCACCAAGCAGGCAGGGCCAGCCATCCAGCCGCAGCCACCGATCAGCATGACAGAAGCTGGAACATGAGAAGAGGCCGAAAAAATGCCCAGCTTACCCTGGCACCGGCTCATGATCGACATCAGCCGTCCGGTGTTTGTCGAAGCATCCTTCACGTAATTTATTCGCGGATGCTCGGCCAGTTCGGCGATGACATCGACGGTCAAATCGGTGCGCTGGAAGCTGGGATTCGTATAGATAACGATGGGCACATCCACGGCGTCTGCGATGGCGCGGAAATATCCTTTGATCTGTTGATCCTGCAACGGGAAATATGATTCGAGGATGGCAATGATTCCGTCTACACCAAGTCGCTGATATTCGACCGCTTCAGCCACGGCATCTGCCGTGCAGGTCGATGCCACTCCGGCAACTACGGGAACGCGACGATTTGAAGCCTCCACGACCGTTTTCACAACGGTGCGCTTCTTCGCATTATCCAGATAGGCAAATTCGCCGGTCGATCCGAGGGGGGCCAAACCGTGGATGCCTGTCAGGATCAAATCATCGCATAACTTCCCCAACACACCTGTTTTCACGTTCCCGGAAGAAGTGAGTGGAGTGACAAGGTAAGGGAACACCCCATGAAACGTCATTACTTTTGCTCACTGCTTCACTGAAAGTCCGGGTGCGTGATGGCAAAGACGCTCGGGTCTGTGATGATGACCGGGACGTGCCGCATGACCGATGCGCGTTTCGCTACGACGTCAGATGGTTGTCGCGACGTTTGTAGAGCTCATCATCAGCATATCCCATCGTTTCGGGCTTGCCCCGTCCCAGCATGACCTGGAAGTAGACAGGTTCAAGGCTTGCGTTCTCGTAGCCGTGAATCACCCCGGCCGGACAGGAGATGCACTCCCATGGTCCCAAACGCTTCGTGATCTTGTGGCCGGCCTCATCCTGAACGAAGACATCGAGATGGCCCTGCAAAACGAAAAAGACTTCCTCTACTTCGTGCGTATGCGCGGCATTGCCTTGCCCAGGGGGCACGAACATGATCGACAGCGTGAAGTTTCCGGGAGGGATGGCGAAGTTGTCGTTATGCTTGCCCGAGCCGCCGGCACCAATGAAGCGGTGCTGGGCGCGCCTGAAACCTTCGATCTTTGCGTCTTCGAATGCCGCCCAATCCGCTCGCCGATCTGCGTAGCGAGCAACGTATCGATCCATGATCTGTTCAAGCGAGGCGCCCTCAAGTTCCTTGGAGCGCGGGTGTCTTGCAATAGCCATATCTTTCTCCTGTCGAGCTGGTGGCTGTCCGCATCATGTTGACTATATAGTCAACATGATGTCAAGTTTCCCGGGTGCAGGAATTCTGGCCGCCGTTACCGAGGGTCTTCGCGGCCCGCATCAATGACAAGGAAATCCGATGAACCTACCCGACACCGGCACCTCCATAGGGGAAAGCCAAGCCGCCCCTTTGCCCATCCACAATCCGTGGACTGGCCAGCTCGCATTTACCGTAAAGCCGTCGGGCCAGCGGCAATCGAATCAAGTCGTCCAGACGGCAAAGAGCGCGTTTCATAATTTGGTGAAAACGCCGGCGTACCAACGGGCCGCTTGGCTGAAGGGGGCGGCGGCAGCAATGGAGAGGGAGGCGGGACGTATCGTCGAGGCGACGATTTCGCACATCGGGAAACCGCGTCGTGCCGCCGAAATGGAAGTCCGCCGAAGTATCGCGTTTATCAGAGCTTGCGCGGAGCACCTTCATCATCACGGCGGAGAAGTCGTCCCTCTCGATATGGTTCCCGCGGGCGCCGGGCTCTTTGGTTTCACCCGCCGCGTTCCCTATGGAGTCGTTGCGGCCATCACGCCGTTCAATGCGCCGTCCAATCTGCTAGCCCAGAAACTTGCCCCCGCCCTGATCACGGGAAACGCTGTCATCATCAAGCCCTGCCTCGAGGGTACGCGGATTGCAGAAATCATTGCCGAGGCGTTTCATGCCGGTGGTACGCCGGGCGGTCTTGTGCAGGTCGTCACCGGTGATCGCGAGGAAGCGCTGGGTCTTGCAGGTCATCCGGATGTTGACGTGGTTACGCTGACGGGGGGCACGGCTGCCGGCGACGCGTTGGCACGCGCCGCGGGCGCCAAGAAGTTCATCGGTGAGCTAGGCGGCAACTCTCCAAATATCGTGCTGGCGGATGCCGATATCGAAGATGCGGTGAAGCGTATCGTTCCTTCGTCGTTTGAGGCGAGCGGTCAACAATGCATCTCGACGCAGCGCATCATCGTCGAGGCGCCTATCTTCGAGACATTTCTCGCTGGTTTTACGGCTGCGACGCAGAAGTTGAAGGTTGGGGACCCCGCGCTTGCGGATACCGATCTCGGGCCGGTGGTATCAGCACGCGCCGCGAAGCGAATTCGCGAAATGATCGATGATGCAAGGGCGCGCGGCTGCCGGATCATCGCGTCGGGTCCGTCCGAAGGCTGTGTGATCTATCCCACGATTGTTGTTGACCCACCGGAGGGCACACGTCTGATACGCGAAGAGGTCTTCGGCCCCGTTGTCGCGGTGATGCGTGCGGCAGATATCGACGATGCCATTCGCATCGCCAACGACTGCGAATTCGGGTTGCAGGGGTCCTGCTTCACGTCGAGCCTATCGGCTGCGTTCCGCATGTCGGACGAGATTCAGGTGGGATCGCTCTGGATCAATGAGGCAAGCCGGTTCCGGCTGGACAATTATCCCTTCGGAGGCGTCGGCCGTTCCGGCGTCGGACGCGAAGGGCTGCCCTATGCGCTCGAAGAATACACCCAACCGAAATTCACGGGCATCCGTATTCCCTGAACCCCAGGCAGCGGAGCAAGAGGCCGGGGAAGCTGCCTAGCGTCGTGCACGGGTCTCGGAGATGAATTCAAGACATGCCTGGCCCAGAGCATTTTCCGCGGTGTTGAAGTGACCGATGATCGAGGTATGGTTGTGATGCTTGAGCCAGCAAAAGGGCGGAGCGTACCCCTTCGCGGCCGCTAGCCGATGCGCGAGTTCGAAGCAATAGACGTCGATCAGCGGATTTTCGAACTCGGCGACCGCAATGAATGTTGCTACGCTGTCCTTGTCGACATGCGAGACCGGCGAAACGTCGTTGTAAATCGATGAATCACCGCCGTAGTATTCCGCGACGCGGCGCGCATTCGGATTGTCGGCGTGATCATCGGCGCGTACCCGGCCGCTGACGATCAGCAGGCCGGCTATGCCCGGTCCATCGGCGGGATGGAGGCGCTTGTCGTAGGCATAGCTTCCGGCATGGGCACCTCCCGCGGAATGGCCCATCAGGAATATTCGATCGGGATCGATATTCAGCCGGAGTGCATTCTCGTGTGTCCAACGTACGATGGCCGCGATGTCCCGCGAGGCTTCGGGGTAGCGCGCCTCCGGAGCCAATCGGTAGCCGGCGTTGATACCGACGAGTCCTTGTCGGGCAAAATAGTAGAGAACGTTTGCGTAGATCTCTTTGCTTCGGTGGCGGCTGCCTTCCGTAAAGGCGCCACCATGCACGAAGATCAATGCTGGACAGGGCGCCGCACGGGAGGGGGGATGAAATATTTCGAATGCCTGCCTTTCGTGCCGGCCATAGGCTACCGTGTCGACTTCGATGCCCTCCTTCGGCGAATGTTCAAGAACTTCGCTGAACTTTTCGATCATCAGGCGGATATGACCGCGCGTGTCCGTCGCCCATTTTGGTCCGATCTCCGCCATCAATGCGCGCAGCTCGGCGGGAATTTCGGGAAGGAGGGGCATAACCGTACGTCTCACATCCTGCTGGGCTAGAGCTTCAAGAGCTTCTTGGCATTGCCTCCAACGAGCTTTGCCTTGTCGTCGGGCGAGATCTGCAATTGCTCGATCCAGTTCATACCGTCGCGATTGAGGACGTAGGGATAATCGACCGAGAACATGATGCGATCGATTCCGAGCTCGAGCATCGTGCAGATCAGGGCAGGGGTCGAGAAGTTGCCGCTCGTGGTCACGTGAAAATTGCTGCAAAATTGCTGGCGGAAACTCAAGCTGTCCTGGCCGGGTCGCGACAAGGCCTGATTGATACGCCACAACAGAAAGGGCAGCGTCTCGCCGAAATGGCCGAGAATGATCTGAAGCTTTGGATGCTTTTCAAGTACCCGGCTCAGGATCAGCCGGATGGCCGCTGTGGCGGTTTCCACGGTGAAGCCCCACGCCGGACGAATGACAGTGGGGAATTCCTTGGCGTAATCGTCATAGTAGTGTTTCGTGATTTCAGCGTGCGGCACGGACGGGTGCAGATAGATCGGAACATCCAGCTTCTCGGCCACCTCGAAAATCGGCCAAAACCTCTTGTCGTCGATGAACAGCCCGTTGGTCAGTCCGTGAATCATCGCGCCCTTGAATCCCAGTTGAGTCACGCAACGTTCCAGCTCCAGGGCTGCCTGCTCCGGGACGGGCGTGGGAAGTGCCGCAAATGCCGTAAATCGCGTCGGATGCTTCGCGCAGGCCTCAGCGAGACGGTCGTTGACCCTTCTAGTAAGATCGACGGCAATCTCGGGGGGTAGCTTTTGTGCAGCCGGTGCTCCATGGGAAAGCACCTGAACGTCGATGCCGGCCTCATCCATGGCAAGAAGCCGGACGTCGCCGAGCTCGGTCAGCAAATCCGAGACGTGCGACTTGTTCTCGCCGGCCGGGAAGTGTGCCGCCATTTCGGCATCCCAGTAATGCTCCTCAAGCGCGATAACCGGCGTGTTGCCCAGCATTGACCACCTTTAATGTTCGATACGGATCACGAAGTTTCTGTCACGATCAAATCCACCGAGCGAACAGATCGGTGACCTCTCTGCCAGGTCTGATGTACTCTCGTCCCGAAGACAGCTGGCAGCGTAAGTTATCCATGTGTTGACTAGATAGTCAACATGGTCCATACCTTATTGTACTGGCGCCATGTTTGGAGTGTTTCCGCGCGTCGAGATATTTGACGATCGATCGGGACGACAAGTTCTCATCCGTCGCGGGCGGTTAACATCTTCTGCAAGGCGCTTCGCGATCTATCAGGAGGCAATATGAAGCCGCCCGTTTTCGAGTATGCATCCCCTTCGACCATTGCCGAAGCCGTAAGTTTGCTCGCCTCGGGCAACGGAAATGCCAAGGTGATTTCGGGCGGCCAAAGTCTGATGCCGATGCTGGCATTCCGGCTGGCGTCGCCCGAGCTTCTCGTGGACCTCAAGCATCTGAAGAATCTCAATGCGATCAGCGTCGGCGATGACGGCGTTAGGTTGGGCGCCAAGGTGCGTTGGTGCGACATCGAGGCCGACCAGCGGCTGGCCCGGAACCATCCTCTGCTCGCAGAGGCGATAAAGCATGTGGCGCATTACCAGATCCGCAATCGGGGAACGATCGGTGGTTCGCTTGCCCATGCCGATCCGTCGGCCGAGATGCCTGGCGTTGCGTTGACCTGTGACGCGCAGATCACCATCGTGGGAAGCCGGGGAACGAGAATTGAGAAGGCTGCCGACTTCTTTACCGGCCCCTTGCAGACCAGTCTTGAGCCGGACGAAATTCTCACCGAGGTGCATCTTCCAGTCTGGCCGGTTGCGCGGCGTTGGGCGTTTCGCGAGTTTGCCCGCAGAAAGGGCGACTTCGCCATGGCGGGCGTAGCGCTGTTCTACGATCTGGACGAGAAGGATCGAGTAGTCGACGCGCACATCGGCGCGATCGGTGTCTCGGATTGTCCGATCAGGCTGACCGCCGCCGAGGCAGCGCTCAACGGCAATGCGATTACCGAGGAGGCCATTGCAGTGGCCGTTAGGGCGGCGAAATCTTCGATCGATCCGCCGTCCGATATTCATGCACCCGGCGCTTACCGCCGCTCGCTTGTGGGCACGCTGTTGGCGCGCAGCCTCCAGCAGTCAGCTTCCTGAAACTTTGGGGTATCGGATGCAGGTTGAATTTGAACTCAATGGAAAGTCCGTCAGCGCGGAAGTCGAGGCTCGTACCACGCTGGCAGACTGCATTCGCGACGATTTGCGGCAGACCGGAACGCATTTGGGATGCGAACATGGAGTCTGCGGGGCGTGCACTGTTCTCGTCAACGGTGACGCTGTGCGGTCCTGCCTCATGCTGGCCGTCCAGGTATGCGGTGAGAAAGTCGTGACGGTCGAGGGTTTGTCGGGAGATGAGCTGTCGCCGTTACAGGCGTCTTTTCGCAAGCATCACGCCCTCCAGTGCGGTTTTTGCACGCCGGGTTTCATTACCACCGCTCATGCTCTCCTGACCAACGAACCTGACGCTGACGAGGACCGGGTTCGAGACGTTCTGTCAGGTAACCTCTGCAGATGCACCGGTTACGTTCCCATTGTGGAGGCGGTTCTGGACGCCCGCAGCCACTATGCTCGCCGTGGAGGAAAGTGATGAAGGTATCAAATTCCTATATCGGGCGACCGATGGAGCGCGTCGAAGACCTTCGCATGGTCAGGGGCAAGGGCACCTACGTCGCCGACGTCAATCGGCCAGGCCAGCTCTATGCCGTCATCTTGCGTAGTTCCGTGGCTCACGGCAAAATTCGGTCGTTTGACGCGACCAAGGCGCTTGAGCTGCCCGGCGTGCGACATGTTTTGACCGCGGGTGATCTGGGCACGGTCGTCCCCCGGATTCCCCTGCGCCTCCAGCCGCTGCCGGAGCTTGAACCGTTTCATCAGCCGGTGCTTGCCGACCAGAAGGTGCGTTATGTCGGTGAACCGGTAGCGGTCGTCATCGCGGACAGCGCGGCCGTTGCCGAAGACGCGTTGGAGCATATCGACCTGCACATCGACGTCCTTCCGGCCATCACGAACCGGGAGCAGGCGGAAGCAAGGCGGGCGGTCCTCTTCGAAAATCACGGTTCCAACACTGCGATTACGTGGAAAGCGTTTCGCAGCAGCGCGGATGCGGTCGAGGAGGCCTTCAAGACAGCGGACTACGTTAGGCGCGAACAATTCAAGATTCAGCGGCACGCTGCCATGTTCATGGAGCCGCGGGGATTTGTCGCCGAATGGAATGAAGCTGCCGGTAAGCTGACCGTTTGGGGCGCAGCGAAGACCGCGTGGCACAATCGTCGGGTACTTGCTGCTGCCCTAGGTCTGGACGTGGAAGCTGTCGATCTGATCGAGGTCGACGTGGGCGGCGGATTTGGATCCCGCGGCGAGTTCTATCCGGAAGATTATCTTATTCCGGCCGCGGCAAAGCTTGTCAGACGCCCGGTGAAGTGGACCGAGGACCGCCGCGAACACATGATGAGCGCCAACCATGCGCGCGATATCGAATGCGACGTTGAAATCGCGGTGAGCCGCGAAGGACGATTCATAGGACTTCGCGGTCAGATATGGGCCGACATCGGCGCGTATCTCCGGACAAACGGTTCCGTGGGGCCACGGAACGTCGCCCAATACATGTCCGGTCCATATTGTTTCGAGAATATCGACTTGAAGAGTTCGATGCTCACGACCAACAAGACGCCAAGCGGCACGTATCGCGGGCCAGGCCGGTTTGAAACTGATTTCATCCGGGAGCGCCTGATCGATATCGTAGCGAAAGACCTGAAAATCGATCGCGTCGAACTACGCCGGCGCAACCTGGTGGCCGACAGTCAGATGCCGTATCCGCTTGCCTCCATCACGCCATACGACAGCTCGACCGAGCTCGATAGTGGCGACTATCACGCGGTCTTTGACTTGTGTATGAAGGAGTTCGGCTGGGCTGAAAAGAGCAAGTTGAGCGGCAAGCTGATCGACGGTTACTACCACGGCTTCGCAGTCGGGAGTTTCATTGAGGGTGGGGCTGCCGGGCCGAAAGAAGATGCGCGGCTGGTTCTTGAAACAAATGGATTGCTTTCCGTCTATCTTGGCTCTTCTTCAGTTGGACAGGGACTCGAAACGATCATGGCTCAGATCGCAGCCGACGCCACGGAGCTTCCTTACGAAAAGATTACGATCAACCACGGGTCTACAAGCCATGTGAAAGATGGCTACGGTGCCTATCATTCACGGTCAACTGTGATGGGCGGGTCAGCTATCCTGCTCGCAGCGGAGAAGTTGAAAGTGCGAATTCGCGAGGTAGCGGCGGCACGTTTCGCTTGCTCTCCCGACGACGTCACGATCGACGGTGAGCAGGTGGAGCATTCCAGCAAATACCTTCAACTCGCCGATCTGTCTGACACTCCGTTGGAAGTCGAGGCGTCCTTTTTCAACAAGAAATACACATGGGCCTATGGTACCCAGGCAGCACATGTCGCGGTTGATCCGGGAACAGGGCATGTCAAGGTCATCGACTATCTATCAGTCGAGGATGTTGGTCGAATGATCAACCCGTTGACGCTTCACGGACAGGCCATCGGTTCAATCGTCCAGGGCCTGGGCGGCGCATTTCTCGAGCATCTTGTGTATGATGAGGAGGGACAACTGCTGACTGGATCGTTTGCCGACTATCTCATGCCGACGGCGTCTGATTTTCCGATTATCCGCTCCATCACCCTGGAGCTCAAACCATGCCCGAACAATCCCCTGGGTGCGAAGGGGGCTGGGGAGGGTGGACTAATCCCCGTTGGGGGAATCATGGCCAACGCGGTCGCTGATGCTTTGTCTCATCTGAACGTTCAACCCATGGAGCTGCCGCTTTCTCCGCCCCGCATATGGCAACTGGTTCAAGCGGCTGAAGTTGACCGCGCAACGACGTAATTGTCCTGGACAGGGAGCGCATGGTCGATTTGATGTCTGGATCCCGGCGACTCTCGTTTTCCAGCATGACGCCTTATACTGGCGGGTCAGCCGCTGGTCGGGGATTGCGAATCAATCGACTGCGGTCCAATGCTTACGCTTCGGTATTGGGATAAGGTGTGGCACGCCGTAGCAACGATCCGGCTCGTGTTCGTGAAAAGATTCTGAAGCAGGCAACCGACGAGTTCGCCCGCATCGGGTTTGAGGGCGCGCGCGTGGACCGCATTGCAGAACGCTGTCGCCTCAGCAAGAACATGCTGTACTACTACTTTAAATCCAAAGAAGGCCTCTTCGTCGCAGTGCTGGAGCACATGTACGAGGGCTTGCGGGATCAACAGAAAGATCTGTCAGTTCGCGCAAGTGATCCGCTTCTCGCTATGGAGCAACTCGTCCACCACACGTTTTATGCGCTTCAAGACAATCCCAGCGCGATCCGATTGCTGAACGAGGAGAACAAGCACCGGGCGAAATACATTCGCAAGTCTGCGCGTATGCGGGATCTTTATAATCCGCTGGTCGAAACCATAAGCTTCATTCTTGAACGGGGTCGCAAGGATGGCGTTTTCCGATCCGCGCTCGATCCTACAATCGTCTATCTGACGCTGTCATCCCTATGCTACCACTATCTTTCCAACCAATACACGCTGGAGATTGCACTCGACCGCGATCTAGGCTCGGAGAGCGCTCGGAAAGACTGGCTCGATCACGTAGTCCACGTCGTTCTCCTGTTCTGTGCATCCGATCCAAATGCGATGAATTCCAATCGGATTTCGCCTCAGCGGGTAGCCGAGTGATCGCTGCGATATTGAGCCATCTATCATTGGGGTGCCGATTTCGAACGCCTTCAACACGTGCAGTCAGTTCGGTCCGGGAAACGAGCTGCATCATAGCAGACACCCGCGCCTAAGCGGCGCGGGTCAACCCTTGAAGGAACGGCCCCCAGCATTGCTCCCGTGATCGGTTCCGCTAGTCGCTGCTCACCTCGGTGGAGGTTTGCTCTATGGGGTGATCGCCGTTGCACTTCCCGCTGCCGGCGTGTTCACTGTCGCCTCGCTTCTACTTCCGAAACCCTTGGCCGCGGTCTGTCAGCAGAAGGCTTTGTTGCGAGTGCCCATAGTCGCTTCCCGGACCCAATCGTCGCTTCCGAACATCGAGGTTGATAGATATTCGCTTTGGAAAGGTGACGCAGGCGAATCCGAGACCCACTGAACGAGACATGCCTCGACACCGAGTTATTCTATGGCAAGATCTCGCGCGCTTAGCTTTCGGCTCCATTAGTAGGGGCAGTAACGAAACCTCAACCTACCACTCGTATACAAGCAATAAATCTATGCCCGGTGCCCGTTGGGCAATTGCCTTGGAGACGTTCCTTGAAACTACTCAATAACCTGCCGATCACTCCTAAAATCAGCATTTTAGTTGCGATCTCGATGCTAGGCCTGTGCTCAGCTGGACTGCTTGCGGGGTATTTGATGCAGAAGGAAATGGTCAATTCGCGTGTCGAGCAAACCCACGCCATCGTCGACATCGCCAAAAGTCTCGCATTAGGCTTGCAGAAGCAAGTCGACACAGGCCAACTCACCAAGGAAGCCGCAATTGCTGAATTCTCCCGCCGTGCTCAGACGATGACGTATGACAAGGGTGCGGGGTATATTTTCGCAAATACGATGGATGGTGTCGCGGTAGCCTCTCAGGATCCAAAGACAATCGGGGTCAATCGCCTTGACGGCAAGACCAACGGCCGTGCGCTTATCCGCGAATTGCGCGACGGCGTGGCGGCGAACGGCAATGTCATGTTGCGCTACGAGTTTATGAGGCCCGGCGAAAAGGAGCCGATCAGGAAGCTCTCCTACGCGGTGGGCATTCCCGGATGGGACATGTTTGTCGGTTCCGGCGCGTATCTGGATGATCTTGATGCCAAGCTACAACCGATCATGTGGTCGCTTGGCGGGGCCATCATCATAATCGGATTAGTCTCGGGTGTCATCGCCTGGTTCCTCGGCCGCAGCATCACTAAACCGTTGGGAGCGCTCGGCACGTGCATGAGGCGGCTCGCTAACGGCGAGCTCGAACAAGACATTCCGGGAGTGGGTCGAAAAGATGAGATCGGCGCAATGGCCGCGACCGTCCAAGTGTTCAAAGACAACGCGATTCGCATTCGGGGGTTAGAGCAAGTTGAGGCCGAAACTCAAAGGCGCACGGCAGCTGAGCGCCGCGCCACCCTGGAGAGCGTTGCGAATGATTTTGAGCAAAGCGTCAATGGTATCGTTCGTGCAGTCGCAGCCTCAGCCGCCGATATGCAGGAGACAGCGGATATCATGACCACGACCGCCAGCGACGCGAGCATGCGCGCCTCCACCGTCAACGCTGCGTCCGAGAAAGCATCTGGGAACGTTGAAATGGTAGCCGCCGCCGCCGAAGAATTATCTGCGTCGGTAAGGGAGATATCGCAACAGGTGTCGCAGTCGACCGAGGTCGCACGCCAGGCTGTTGGTGACGCTGAGCGCACAAATGCTACGGTGCAGGTTCTGTCGAGCGGAGCCGAAAAGATCGGCGAAGTTGTTCAGCTCATCCATAGTATCGCCACACAGACCAATCTCCTGGCTCTCAACGCGACTATCGAAGCGGCACGCGCGGGAGACGCCGGACGTGGATTTGCTGTCGTGGCAGCCGAGGTTAAAGCGCTTGCCAATCAGACAGCAAAGGCAACGGAGGAGATCTCCATGCAGGTTGAGACTATGCAAGCAACTACACTCGACGCAGTTCTCGCTATCGACGGAATTACGCAAACGATCGCCAAGATGAGTGATATTACGTTGAGCATTTCCTCCGCGGTCGAGGAGCAGAGTGCTGCGACAAGCGAAATCGCGCGCAACATTCAGTCTGTCGCCGCGGGTTCCTGCGAAATTAGAGTCCATATAGGTAGCGTCAGCACCGCAGCGGCCGCCACCGGTACAGCAGCCGGTGAGGTTCTCACTAACGCGCGTGAGTTGGACACTCAGTCGGATATGCTACGTGCGGCGGTCGATGAATTTCTGACCAAAATGAGAGTCGCCTGACTCCTCGCACTTTGAGGTGCGTGTCGTGATATCTTTCAGTCAAGGACGGTTACATCTTCGACATCAGTGGCGACGGTACCGATGCGCTCTTGGTGGTATGTCAGTCAGTAAATCT
>Ga0307500_10000006_pt1 | contig 78710 bp, 74 predicted proteins | sample 14_S_MG_FD_201362 | JGI IMG/M metagenome (GOLD analysis project Ga0307500, IMG submission 201362) | Soil microbial communities from Populus trichocarpa stands in riparian zone in the Pacific Northwest, United States - 14_S | ecosystem: Environmental > Terrestrial > Soil > Riparian zone > Trees... | reverse complement strand
TAGGGCGGATTTGCCGGTCGTCGTTCCTCTCGCCGTTCTCAGGTACCTCGCACCTGTCCGAAGAATTACTCGCACAGCTCGCGAGACGTGCGGTCGCGTTCACGGCTCCTTGCGCTTCTCACGAACTTGCTAAGGTAGTCGTCCAATCGTTCGCGGGCGCTACTTTTAACACGGAAGAGTTCACCGAACGAGTGGACCGCGTCATCGAAGAGCTTATTGTCTACGGTGACATCCTTGAAATGCGGCCTGCTGAGGATGGTTCGTGGTCTGAAGACAAGCGCTTTGTCTTGCTGCCGGCGCCGCCATCCTTCGTCGCACGCAGCAACGGTACTGTGGCGATACTCGGCGTCGCAGGCGACCAAATTACGCCGCTGACGGCCGAGATCGAAGGCCTCGTATCGTATAAGGGCGCTCTTCGTATCATATCCAAGCCATACGATAGCGATTTACTTGCCCACTTGGTCGAACTTGGTCTCCTGCGGCTCTCCGAAAGGACGTGGCTCCGTCTGCCCCCGTTCGAACCGGCCGCTGCCCATGTCGCATCTTGGTTGACCGTGCTTTCGCGCGAGCCCGCTTGCCCGCCCTTCGAGGGCTTGGAGTTACTCGATACGCAACGCTCTCCGACCTTCTATAAAGACAGATGGTGCAAGCCCGATCGACAACACTCTGGTATTTACGTCGCGCGTCGTCCCCAACGTTATGGCACAGCCCTCTGGTGTTTGGCCGAGCTTGAGAACGGTATATTGCGTCGGTTCAAAGACCTCAGTGTCACCGGCGATCGTCAGCGCCCGGTCGATATCGCTTGGCGCTTGCAGGCGGCGTTCGACGCTTCCGTTGAAACGCCGCAACGTTATCGCTGCACCAACGTCAGTTCGTCGATGGCCATTCTGCGTTTCTTTTCCCCAGTACCGTCCTGGTGCGAACGGCACCTATCGATCGTTGGCCAAAAGACAAAGGCAGACCGCTGTCTCTTTTCCTTCGAAATGCCGATCAGCCAGCTAGCCAGCGAAACTAAGTTTTTGCGTGAGGCGCTTTGGATGGTCGAGACAACGAACTGAGTTTGAGAGGCGCATGATGACAGCCACGATTCAACAGACAATCGACGAACTCCGGCGATCTCTTACCGAGTATTTGGAGGCGACTTATCATATAGGAAATGCCGGCATTGTGGGGCAACGGCGCACACTCTTGGAGGAGACGGGCGGAATTTTTCAAAAGCCTTTTTTGGAATCGACGCCGCGGTATGTCACCGGCAGTCGCTATGAAGACATGACTGATTTGCCCCAAGCCGCGCAAGAGGCGCTTGTGGAATTGGCGAGTGCGCAGAATGGCAAGTCCGTGATCTTTAATCCGCCATATCGCCACCAGGCCGACGCGCTTCGTGAAGCCCTCAGCAACCAGTGCAATCTTATGATTATGACAGGAACGGGGTCCGGTAAGACGGAATCGTTTCTTTTGCCCATTCTGGGGAAGCTTGCAGTCGAAGCGAAAACCAATCCGAACCAATTCCACGATCACCACGCCGTTCGTGCGATGGTGCTCTACCCAATGAACGCGCTGGTAAATGATCAACTCGGACGTTTACGACTTCTGTTCGGAAACCAGCGCGTTGTTCAAATGTTCGAACGATGGGCTGGGCGTCCTGCGCTATTTGCTCGTTACACGAGCCGCACGCCTTACGCTGGTGTTCGGTCGCCAAAGAAGGACGGCAAGCGCCTTTCTTCGGTCGGCGATTTCTTTGCGGCCATCGAGAATGCGGCGAGGCGTCACAACGCAGGTCAACCTTATGTTCCCGATGAGGACAGCAAGGCCGCAAACCTATTTGACAAATTATTCCGCAAAGGGAAATGGCCGGCGAAGGAGAATATTTCAAACTGGTTTGGTGCACCGAACACCGTTTGGAAAGATCGCAATGGTCAGTATCGCCGCGCCGTCACGATGCCTCACGACGCCGAACTGCTGACCCGGCACGAGGTGCAGGCGAGCCCGCCTGATCTCTTGATCACGAACTATTCGATGCTTGAATATATGATGATGCGTCCCATCGAGCGGACCATCTTCGACCGGACGAGGGCTTGGCTCGAAGCCTGCCCGGACGAACGATTTACGATTGTTATGGACGAAGCGCATTTGTACCGAGGCGCACAGGGCGCCGAGGTTGGGCTGCTTTTACGACGTCTTCGAGAACGGCTCGGTATTGGCCCAGAGCGCTTTCAGGTCATCTGCGCGACGGCAAGTTTCAGCGAACAAGGTCAGCAAACGGCGGGGCACTTCGGCGCCCAGTTGTCAGGCGTTTCCGAAAATACATTTCGGCCTATAACGGGCAAACTCGCCCTACGAACTCCCGCTGCGGTTGGAACGGCTGCCGACGCAGAAACTTTGGGCCGCGTTAACCTCCAAAAATTCTATGACGCGGAACCGACGAAGCAAGCCGAGGCCATTTTGCCCTTCCTGCAATCGCGCAGTGTCGCATCGCAAGACGATATTGGGATAGCGCTGTACGAGGCCCTAGCAGAATATCCACCGCTTAATCTGCTGATCAACGAGACCATGAAGGTTGCGGTGCCGCTTGCCGACTTGGGAAGGATCGTGTTTCCCGGCGTTCCAGAGGACGCGGCGGACGTGGCCGTAGCAGCGCTCCTTGCTCTTGGCAGTCGTGCGCGATTATCCGCCAGTGAGGCAAGCTTGTTGCCATGTCGGATTCACTCCTTCTTTCGCGGCTTGCCCGGCCTTTGGGTTTGCATGGACCCCGATTGCACGGCCATGCCTTCCGAACAGCGAGGCGGTCCTGCCGGAAAACTCTACGCGCAACCCCGTGAACGCTGCACCTGTGGTGCGCCCGTGCTCGAATATTTTACATGTAGGCGCTGTGGTACGTCATACGCCCGAGCTTATACGACCGATGTTACAAATCCGCGATATATATGGGCTGATCCAGGCGAATACCTTGAGACCGCTGCGGGCGCTTTTGAGCCGCTGCACACACTCGATCTCTTGCTCGAAGATCCCTCGCGCCCCGAGCGAGGGCGGGCCGCAGACTATGATCTCCGAACGGGACGGATAAATCCGGACAATCTCGGCGATAGAAGCCGCATTGTCTATTTGCGCCCAGAGCACGTCATTACCGATGAAGACGACGATGAGGCCCGCGCTAAGCCCGGTGAATTTGCTCCATGCGGATGCTGCAATAAGACACACATCTTTGGGCAAACGAGCGTCCAAGATCATCAAACCAAAGGAGACCAACCCTTCCAGGCGTTACTCTCGACACAAATTCGCATTCAGCCGCCGGGTCCACAGCCCGCGAGTGAGTTCGCGCCACTACGCGGTCGCAAGATCCTCGTGTTCTCGGACTCCCGGCAAGTTGCAGCTCGTCTTGCGCCAACCTTACAATCCTATTCGCTTAAGGACTCTATCCGAGCGCTCTTACCTGTGGGTTTTCGCATGCTTATGCAAGACCCGCTTATCGGACCGTCGATCTCTCTCAACAACGCCTTCCTTGCGGTCGTCATCGCCGCACACCGGTTCGGCGTGCGGGTGCGGCCGGAATTTGAGCAAGGCGAGTCGATGCCCGTTGTTATGGGAACACCGCCGGGACAGTTGCCGGCTGGTGCTGAGTTGTTTCGATTGATGAATGCGCAGTGTCCCGTCAACCTCTTGACTGGCATTGTCGATGCCATCCGAGACAACGGGTTGGGCTTGGAGCCACTAGCAATTGCCTCTCTTCGCGAAGGTCCGGCACTGACAACGCAGATCGAGACGTTGCCACATCTTCCGGGCCTTGCGGAGACCCCCGACGCCAAGCTCGCCGTGGCGCGTGCATGGCTCCGCTGTTGGTCGCGCGGCGCTTCGGGTATTTGGTTTGCCGCCATGCCGAACCATTGGTGGGCAACAAAGGTCCGTTCTCACAGCAGCGGTGAATTCAAGGCCATGGAGCTTGTCGTTACTGGGCGCGACGCCAAACGGGTCTTTAAGAGGGAGTGGCTTCCACGGTTGCTTGCTTCCCTTACCGAACGCCTCAGTGACGGCGGGATGCGTCTGCTGGCTCAGAATTTGTCTCTTGAGATTGGTGGTCAGTGGCAGCGTTGCACAACCTGTAAATCGGTCCATCGGCCCATTCCGAACGTCACTCGGTGCATCGACTGCGGGGAAAGCACCATCGAACTATTCAATCCCAATGACGACAGCGTGTTCAAAGCTCGGCGGGGATTCTATCGTGATCCTGCGGCTCAGGCACTTGAACAAAGCGAACCTAACTTTTTGTCGTTAATTGCGGCCGAGCATACGGCGCAACTTAACGCTGCGCAGCCGGAAGATGTGTTCTCCGAGGCCGAGAAGCATGAGGCCAGGTTTCAAGACATTGACCTCGCATGGCGGTCCTATGATACGCGAGAGCCAGCTATCGACGTCCTCTCCAGCACGACAACGATGGAAGTCGGTATCGATATTGGCGAGTTGTCGGGTGTCGCGCTCAGGAATATGCCGCCAGCGCGCGCAAACTACCAACAACGTGCTGGTCGAGCGGGTCGACGCGGAACGGCGGTCGCGACCGTCGTCGCCTTCGGGAGTTCCGATAGTCACGACGACCACTACTTTGTGGCACCGGATGAGATGATCCGTGGCGATGTCGCCGATCCAAGGCTTACTCTCGAAAATCCCGACATCGCCCGTCGTCACCTACGTGCTTACTTGTTGCAGCGCTATCATGAAGCACGCATTCCAGAAATCAATCCGGATGACGATCCGAACCTGTTTTCGGTTTTGGGTAGCGTGCGAGACTTCCGTCTGGGCACTGGCGTGCTGCACCGCGAGGATTTTCGGCAATGGCTGACTGACAACCGGGAGGAATTGCAGGAAGCCGTAAGCCGGTGGCTTCCCACCGAACTGTCGCCCGCAGACCGAGCGGCTTTGATTACCGACATGATTGATGATGTGGTTCGTGAAGTCGACAAAGCGATCGGGTATACGGGTCCTGAAAGCGCGCCTGATCCTGATAGCCAACCGGCAGTGCCGGCCGATCAAGCAGCATCTGATGATGACGGCGATGATGAACACCCCGAAGACGAAACCGAAATCGTCGATCCCGCTGCCGACAAACTTTTAGACCGCTTGCTCTATTGGGGCGTCCTTCCACGTTATGCGTTTCCGACAGACGTAGCTTCATTCTATGTCTTCAACGTCTCTCAATCGACGCCCTTTAGCCCAAAAATGGAATTTGCGCCTTCGCAAGGGCTCAATGTGGCGTTGTCTCAGTACGCGCCGAACAAGCAAATCTGGATCAAGGGAAAGCAATACACATCGAAAGCGATATTCTCGCCGTATCGAAATGACCGGCGCGATTCCTGGGGCCGACGCAAACTCTATTTTGAGTGCACACGCTGTGGTCATGCAAAGACTGAAGAGTTCGAGCAAACACGGCAGAATGTTGTGGTGGCCTGTGAAGCCTGTCGTGCCCCTGATACGTTCGGGCCTGCAAAACCCTGGTTCCGGCCACCCGGTTTCGCCCATCCGATTGACAAGCAACCCGTAACAACCCCGGACGCACCGAACGAGACGGCATACGCTACTCGCGCCAAGCTGATTATGTCGACGCCTGCTCCAGACACCGGATGGGTTGAAACCAAAGCACGCATTCGGGCATTTCCGACGCGTGAGAAATTATTGGTCTCAAATTCTGGGCCTGACGGTGACGGATATAATTATTGCGTGGCCTGCGGCCGTATTGAAACCTCGACCGATCCTGAAATTATCCTCAGCCAGCCACACAGCCGTCCGTACCCCACGGACGAAGAAGGATTGTGTCCAGGTCGCGTCAGCCCGCATGTTGTCCTTGGCACGGACTTCATAACGGACATTGCACTCTTCTCCCTTGCCCTTGACGATCCGTTCTGCGTTTTTCCGGGGCGCGATGAGACCGCATCGGCTCTACGAACGGTATGTGAAGCCGTGGCCAAAGCAGCGGGCCGATTGCTTCAAATAGAGTCAGGAGAAATTCTGGCAGAATATCGACCAGCGCTTACTGACGCAGGTGCAATCGGCAAGGAGGTCGAAATTTTCGTCTATGACACGTTGGCGGGTGGGGCGGGTTTTTCGCCACAACTCGCGTATCGCGCAAAGGAGCTTTTTGAAGCAGCATTGCAAATCCTCGAGGAATGCCCTGCCAATTGCGACAGTTCCTGCTATCGCTGCCTGCGCAGCTTCAGAAACAAGATTGAGCATAGGTTGCTCGATCGGAAACTTGGCGCGCAGTTTCTTAAGCACGCGCTTCGCGGAGGATATCAACCATATCCTGCGGATCGTTTGCGATCTTCAACTGAGATCCTTTTTCACGACCTCATTCGACAATCACCCGATTTTGCGATTGAAATGTACGTGCGGCGGCAGATCGGAAGTACCAGCGTGACGGTCCCGATCATCATGTCGAGGCGTGGAGGCGGGCAGGAAACATGGCTGGGTTTGAATTCACCCATCGCGCCGAACGTTCCGGACGATGCGACGCTTGAAGAGGCTGCGCAGCAGTTTGGCGCTAGGTTCGCCTGTGTGGACGATTTGCTTGTCCGTAAGAACTTGCCAGCCGCTGTGCGCGGAGTTCGTACTTTTGTGAGTTGAAGGAAGCTAGACCGTAATGCGAGTGACCTAACTCGATTTTAGAGTTTAGCGATCGACTTCTTGATCTCAGCAAGTATCTGCTCGAATGTGGGCTTCTCGGCGTAATAGAGCGCTCCGCTATTCTCGTAAGCCTTCGTGTATTTTGCGCGCGTCTCCGCGTTGGTTAGTAAAAAGGCTTCATTTTCAGCAATGTTCTGATTGTCGCCTTGCCGGAAGCGTGCCTGCTTGTGGGCCTTGTAGGCTTCGGTGCCGATGAATTCCTGGACTTCCGGCCGCTTCAGCAGAGCGTAAACGTCGTAATAGTGCCGCATGAATTCGACCGGATCACTGCCATCCGCTTGCTGCTTACGGAATTTCGTCGAGATCGTCTGGAGCTTTTCGACGAACGTGTATCCCGGATCGTAGCATGGAACGTCCTTCGCCCGGTTGTCGATGACCGCGACGCCTTGTTTGATCGCATGGTCGTAAGCCCACGAGCTGATAAGCTTCGGCGCATTGGGGGCCACCGTATCAAAGCCGACTTCGAGCAATACGCCTTCTCTCAATCCATCCAGCGGGTCGGAAATGCTGTCATAGCTCAGCCTGATCCCCGCGCTTCGGTAGTTCGGGATATCATCGAAGGTGGTGTCACGCTCGACGCTGGAAATGCCGTCGATCTTTATGTTTTGCGCCAACCAGTCGTAGAAGTCCGTTCGCGTCTTGATCTGGGCCGCGCTGTTCTGGTTCTTGCCGACCTTCACGTCCTGATCCGCCGGCGGCTCGATAAGGATGTCGATATCTTCCGAGAAGCGGTCGATGACTTGATGCCCCTTGGAAAGAGAGGTGCCGCCCTTCAGCGAGAACGTGTATCCATGCTGCCGTAGCCCGTACAGGCTATGCATGATCCAGTAGTCTTTTTCGACCAGCGCGGGATCGATGCCCTTTTCTTCCGCCACGATCCGGATCAGATCCGCGAATTCCGAATGATTGTGAAGGAAATCAAGCGGCATGGTTCAACTCACCTGCTCGCAACGTGCGTTCAAAGAACTTCTTGGTCCGCTCGTTTCCGTAATTGCGCACGGCGCGGCGCAGGCGTTGCGCATCCGCTGCCGCGGCGCGTTCACGCACACGCTCCAGAACTTCGCTCTTGGCTTCGGCAAGCTGATCGAGATTGTTCACAAGATCGACGAGCAGGAACTCCTTCGTCAGCGACTTCGGAAAGCGCGGCTTCACGCGAAATGCAAATTTGCGCCCGCCGAGCTGGAAGTCGCCATGTCGCTTGTGGTTATAGACCACGGTCTTGTCATAAAGCTGCGTCGTGCCGACGCCCAGGCTGTTGTACGCGTTCGGCGATGCCAGGAGAAACGGACCGTCCTTGAGAAACGCGCTCACGACTTCGCTGTCCTTGGCGGGAGCCTGTCCGAAAACAGTCTTTCGCGGATAGGCGTAGAGGCCGCCCGAAAGCTTCTTAAGAACGCCGCTCTCGACCAACTGCTTGAGATGCCGATCGGCAGACGTCGACCAGCGCGTCAGATCTTCGCGCCGATAGACCTGCCCCGGTTTCAAATGCCTCTTGAATTGTTCGAGCTTCGTCATGGTCCAAATATAAGTCAAAACTGACTGTTTTGCAAGTTATTTCATTGAAAAATCATGCATATATCTTCTTAACTAGCTGATTTCACGCTGTTTATAGAATTGACGTGGCTGGAACGACCAAGCTCTCGCAGATGATTGTTTGAATGCCAGAGACGCCGCAACGGCTGATTCCGGCAATGGCTAGGGTGCTTCCCCGAAACATCCACCATCGCTAGCGGCTTGATATATGTTCTCTATTCGTTCACGGTAGGCTCCTTTCGAGGCGCCCGTGAAAAGCGACCGTGAAATCGAGATTCTGTTCAGACGGCTTCGCCTCTACGACCAACTCGGGCGCAGGGCCGAAGGCCTCTGTCGCACAATCCGGAGGGAAATGAAGGAGCGCTATGGAGTTAGAAAAAGTACGTTCCGACATCGAGCACATGCGCGTCCAGCTAGGCCGTCAGCGCAAGGAAATACTCCAGCTTCAGCGGGCAGGCATATCCACCGCGGCTGCTGACCTCCTCCTGCAAAGGATGCTCGCCAAGATCGAAGGGCTGTGCGCCGAACGAGACAAGCTCAAGCAACAACTGCCCGCGCCGACGAAGGGTCGCGTCATGGGAGGTCGCCAATGGTAGTGCAGCCGCCCCAATGGTTCGACGACAACGCCAACAACACGCCCTGGATAAAGGCGCTGGAGGATGTCCGGCGCAAGGCCAGCCGCGAGGGCTATTGCTATCAGCACGTTCAGGCGATCATCGTCGCCATCGACCAGTACGCGGAAGCCGCCACCGGCAACCGCCATTTCTTTCTGAGCAAGCCACAGCGCATAGGCTAGGCGCCTCCGTCTGCTCCTATCAATTCAAGTTGGACGCGCCGCCACGCAGCAGATGACGGTAGCCGTGCTCGGTCATCCATTTGGCGCGTGACAAATGGCTTTCATGCGCCCGCCGTGCACGAGCCGGTTCACGCTCGGGGTCGATGTGCAGGACAATCCGCGCGACTTCACGCCAGTCGGCGCCTTCCGCATCCGCGTCCAGTAAGCGCAGATATGTGATAATGTGTTCTTCGTCGTAGACGGTCAGCACGGCGCCGGCGGGAGCGATATCAGCGACGTCGGGATCAGGCAGCGGCTTCTTCATGTGGTCTCTCGCGATAGTTCCTTGCCGAAATTTTGCCCCAACCATCCTTTTCTCATCGCGGTATGATCGCGGAGGGCGCACCGCCGGTCAAGTCACCCGCAAATGCATCACGCGATGCATGGTACGCATCATCAAATCCTCGTCCGTATGGGTATGCTAATCTCTGAGGCGCCAAGTCATCACGACGCGCAATGTCCGCTTGGGTAGAGCGCGCGCAGGAAGAAACGGATTCACACATGGCGGGGTGGATGGTAACGGTCTCGATTATCAAGGATGAGGATCAAATCGGCCACGAAAAGATTGCAGAGTTCCGCCACAAGCGCCCCTTCCGCCAGCGGGTATTGTTTGTACAAGCACCTTCGATGACCGATCCAGAACGTCACGCCTTGCAACGCACGGATCGCCCAGATTGGGCGTTTCTCGAACTTAGTCCCCATGGCTTATCTCAATAGTTTACAGCCGGCCCATGCGCAGGCAGATGCCGCCCACAAATCCTTATCTGCGATCATTTTGAATTCACGCGGACATCAAAGTGACCCGGATCGGCCTCAACCTTTGTGTGCCCCAGAGGCAGAAAAAAGCCCTACGATGTAGAGAGAAATGGCGACCAGCGCGAGCAGTCCGTTCAAGCTGTAGACCGTGTAGTCAATCGCATGCTTTGTGGTAAAAGGTAAGAACCGGCTACTTCCTTGCAGGGGGCTGAGCAGTCTTTGGTGCGTAATTTCGTAGAAACTCTTGCCGCTCACAAGGTTGAATATCCAGATGGCGAGTATGGCCGCGGGAATCCCGAGTGCGGCCACCAAAACGACTGATGCTTTTGCGGCCCAGGCCAAGGCTAACAAACCGGCGGCAAATGCCGCGAAGGCTATCGGCAAGCTTGCCACCGCGGCTATACCGACAAAGTCATAGTGCAGCGAGGGGGCCCGTGTAACCCCCATTCGCTGCTGTGCGTCCGAAGCTTCTCGATTTAATCGACGCTCGCTCGGAATGGAGAACCTCTGCAAAGCAATGGCAACAATTGCTGGACCGGCTGACAGCAACAGATCCGCGATCTCCATTTCAATTACCTCACGTCAAGTCGATCTGGATCGAACATGATGGGTTGGTCGGATCAAAATCCCAAGGGGCAGAGCCGTCAAGGCGCCAAAAAACGTCGTGCGATTTGATGATCGCGGTTGTCGGCGCCGGTGCTATTACATCCATGTACCGATCGTCGGGGCTCTTCAAGCTGAAGGGAATCTGATTGCATGAGGCCATCCACGACGTCATCTGACCCGGATCGAAAAGCAATTCCTGACGACCATGATGAGCTTGCGGCCGCGAGTTTGGAAGCTCCGACGTAACGATGACATCGTAGTCCTCGTCCCAAGCACCATTCTCGATCTCGATCACGTGCTGGGTATCATTGGACCCAAGCGCGGCATCCGATACCCGTTGTCTCCCGCGCTCGCAAAAAGATTCAATCCAAAAGCAATGCACAGAAAAGCCAGAAGAGCCTTTGCTCACACGTCCCCCCAAAGAATACGCCGTCCCGTTCGGACGATCTATTTGAAATGTAAGGTTTGGATCAAGCTGTTGATCCCTTCGAATGCGCGGTAGTAAGGAACTTGGTCGGCATGCGTTTTCGACAGGAATTTTGCTAAGCGATCTTCGATCTGCCCAAGCCAGGTAAAATCCGACCAAACCGAAATTCGATCAACGGAAACGCGCGGAATTTTGTCGTCGGAAAGATCGACACGAGACCACAAGACGAAATCTGTTGTCGGCGAGGTCGTGTTTAGATTCGTGTGCTCAAGTCGAATGAACTGCGCGCCCTGCGGAATCTTCTTCGTGAGACTTTCAAAATCCGGAAGATCGTAGCGTAGTCGTTTGTCAGGGCCAAAGACGAGAGCACCGAACTTCGCGTTAGCTGTTTTGGGTGCGGCCTGACTGAAGAACGAACACAGAAAAGTTGAAGAGACCCGTCCGTGCCAGGTCAGCGTTGCCCATTGGGCTTCTGCCGATTTGCGTCTTATGTCCGCTATCTCTGTTCCGGCTTCTTGCGCCAGAAGTCGAAGTCCGCGCGCGTCATTCGCAGACAGGATTTCCATCACGCGACCTTCCGTGCTGGTCCAAGACGTCGCGTCCGGCTTGGAGAGCGATAGGAGCGCTCCCAAAATCGGGAACGCCGTATCCAAGTAGACAACAAGCGTCTAACAGGCAGGAATGTTCCCGCAAGATTCATCAAATGCCCCCTGCTGCGCCCATAGACGTCCCCACGCAGCACCTGATTCCCGCTAGGATAACACCGAGCGGAAACAACGCAAGCGAACACAACCGAAGCTGGCGCTCCAAAACACGGCATGATCCACCCGCTAGGTAAATAATTGATTAATATAGAGACTTTCGCTTTCTGGGACCAAGGGTTCCTCCGTTAGATGACGTACCTGCGCTCTCTAGGGGCAGGTAATGCTCGGCGCGTAAGCGTCCATGGCCACGCCACTCACCTTGAGGTCCTGTGATGCGAAGTGAATGTATCGGAGGTCACATTCGTGCACGCGCCGGCGTCAGGCGCGGCAGCCCTTCTCAAACAGCTCGCGGGTAGAGCGCGCAGGAAGAAACGGATTCGCACATGGCGGGGTGGATGATAACGGTCTCGGTCATCAGGGATAACGATCAAATCGGCCACGAACTGTATGCCGTCGCAATCAGCGATCCGGAACGAGCCATCCAGGCGGCCTTGAAGGCAGCCGAAGGCGAGGCGGCCGTCGTGAATGGTGCGATTGACGAAGCGTCGATCAAAAGCCTCGGATTGAAGTGGGGTGAGGCATTGAAGATATTGGACGAGAAATCCGATCCCCTCATCAGCCGCGCAAGGCGTCACTAGCCGTTTCTCATAGATGGGTGCGTCCTGCTGATGTTTCCCAAAATTTCCGCGTCGATTCCCAACCCTTCCTGTGCAGCGCGCGAACGATTTTCGGTAGTCCTTATCTCCCTTGTAACCTTGCGTAAGGAGATCCTCCCATGAACATCGTCACCGTTGGAAAAAGACTCGTTCCCGTCGATCAGATCGCTTTTGTCGAACCCTTCGATCCGTCAAGTAATCCCGAATTCAAGCCTGAGAAAGACTACAAGGGCCGGATCGTGCTGTTGAACCGCGACGCGGTCCTCACTGAGCAGACGCCGGAGGCGTTTGCCACGGAGCATGAACTGCATCTGTTCGGCGAGGATGGCGTTGCCGTCAACCGCGCCATCGTGTTCAAGATCGAAACCTTCGAGCCGACCGAGAGCTTCAAGCCGACAAAGCCGTACCAGACGCGTCTCAAGTGGCGCGATCTCGCTGGCAAGGAACAGAGCAAGCTTCTCGTAACATCACCTGAAACCGTCATTGCCGAGATCCTCACCGCCAAGGCCGAATTGGTCAGGACGGCCAAGCGTCCTGCAAAACGACCGGCACGAGGCCGCAGCGGATCGCGCAGGATGGAGGCGTTTCGCAGCTAGCATGCCAGCACCCTTTTGAGTTGGCGCGTCTTGCACTGAAAGTCCGAGACCAGAACGCCCCTATCGGCAAAGCCGGTAGGGGTTCTCTGCATTTGTAATGACGCTCAAGGATACAGGCCGCGCAGGACCATGACGCGGCGAATATTGTCCAGGCTTGTAAGAGCATTCAACCGTTCAACAGAGCCGGCTTCCCACGCGGGTAGCATGGTGGCGATCTGGCCGGCGAGCCCGCAAAGTTCGTCGCGCGTCAGGTGCATGAGTTCGTTGATTGACCAGAATGGCATCGTTTCCTCCGTCGCTTGACCGCGCCAATCGCGGCCTTCGGTGGAGGCCTTGCGACGGAGGAGGCGGATGCATCGCGCGCGACCGGAACGCAGGGGAGGAGTGCTTCAGCACTTGCATCCCTTAGCCGACGAACGGTGCGAGATGGCCGGAATGAAAGGTGCGAGTGGTGCGCTTGGATAAGGAACGGTGGCGTTGAGAGCGCGCCCGCGGGCGGACCGGGCTTTGCACCGCCCGCATTTGCGGCCGTCGCCGAGCCAGTCGGCCTCAGCCCTTCGGCTGACAATCGCTCTCGCGAGACGTCAGGAATCCGCAGGAGACACGCGATACCGAACCCGCCCGCATCGCCATGACGCCGTCGGGTGCGTGACGAGGCCAAGTACCAGCCACCCATGGATGGGGCTATGCCCTGTTCTCCCCTGCTGGCACGCAGTTAAATCCCGAACCGCCAACGCAACAAGCCGAAGCCTGTGACGTTTGCCATCAACTGGTAGAAAACAAGGGCTATGTCTTTTCGCAGATTGCTGATTTGTCTCTTGGCGCTCCGGCTCAATCCGACAAAGTGATTTCAGGCGCTACATCCATATTAAAATTTGAAGATAGGGCGCCGTCGGAATTACCGCAGGTGTTAGCTTCAACATTATCGCCGGATGTAAAAAATGAATTAGCCTAGTTCATAAAGCATGAACTGCTGGCGTAATTGATCGTAGCATATCCGCCGCCGCCGCCTCCTCCTCCACTGCCGCCAGCCAAAAAGACGTTGTTTACATAATTTGTAGTTGTTCCATTTAGGGCCTCATAATCATATTCGATGTTGTCATTGTTATAATAAGTGCCACCGGCACCACCGGCACCTGTTCCAGCGCTACCGCCGTTTGCACCTGATATGCCGGCGAACGTATAGCTCCTGTAATGGTATCCACCGCCCACACTCATTGGGTTCGAGATATACGGGTTACAAGGATAGATGCCGCCGTCCCATCCAGCTAACTCACAGCTTGAGTTGCCGCTGATGTTTGATGACGTTGCGCCGTTGCTGCCATTGCTGCCACCAGAACCGCCTGTGGTACCTGCGTACCACACTGCTGGACCACCCGTGTAATAACCACCGCCGCCACCGCCGCCGCCGCTTCCATAGCCACCACCACCGCCACCACCGCCAGCCATAGGCACGTGATAAAGTGGGCTGGAATTGGGGCCTCCACCAGAGCCGCCGCTTAGGCCCGACCCGCCATTTCCGCCATAGCTTCCGTTGCCGTTTGCGCCAGCATTGTAGCCCTGCGCGCCGTTGGCTCCTGCCCCGCCATACCCGGCTCCACCTCCGCCGATGCCTTGGGATTGTACCATACCGCCGCCGCCGCCACCGCCGCCGCCGCCGCCGTAAACCTGAATGGTTGCATTACCGGGAACGACGATGGGGGTTGAGGAGTTTGCTATAGTTGATGATGTACCATTGTAGCCATTTTGGGAGATACTCAACGCACTTCCTGCGCCGCCAGAAGCCGTCGCTACGGGCACGCCGTTAACAACGATCGCGGACGCTCCGCCATTTCCACCAACGCTTTGGATACCGGAAACGCAATATGTACCGCTGAAAATTCCACTGGTGTAGGGCGAGCAGTCCACCACTTTACCGCCACCGCCACCGCCACCCCCGCCGCCGCCGCCTCTCATCGTATAACTTGTAATCGTGGCCCCCCCGGCGGGCGCGGTCCATTGCTTGAACCCTGCGGTTGATACAGTGACCGTGCATCCGGGATTTGTCGAGCAGCTTGCGTTGGTGCCACCGTCACTTCCGTTACATGTCCATGTCCATGGACCAGGAACGGTACCGGAAATAGCCGCGGCCAAAGTGCCCGCGCTGCATAGTTCGGCCGGGGTCGTTGGTGCCGTCGTTTGGTTGGTGCCCTGAGCCGTTCCGCAAGCGCCGTTCGTAGGTCCGCAAGCCGCGAGTTGCGCGCATTCACCGGGCGTATTGTAGAAAGTGGCACTGACGAACGATGCCCATTCTGTCGGCGTTGCATAGGGGATCATGAGATCCACCGTGCAGCCGTTGAGGACCTTCTTGCAGGTCGGGGTGTAGGTTTGGCTTTGATAGGCAGGCGTTATGCTTACCGCCGCACCGGCGGTCACATAGGTACAGGCTTGGCTAGAAAAATTGGTGGTCGAAGAACTGCAATCAACGCTGTCAGCGTAGGCATGATGCACCAAGGAAAGAATGAGAACGGCGCTGATGAGCCAATGCCTGACAGGAAAAGCGCCCGTCATGAGGCCCAGCCCAGTGTGACAAAACTTTCTGTCTGGGCATAGGCGCGGTTTGTGGACTCATCGCTCGAACAATCCGTCCGCGCTCCGGACGGCAACATCCTCATGCTCGCGAACACAAGCAAACATTTCAAAATCGGAAATGGTGAAGGTCCACGCGCGTGCATGCATCCCCTGATAAAGCCTGACAAGCATTATAGCCGCCATTTCCTAACAAGGTATTTATTCCTAACTTAGTGATATCGTTCTGACTTTTCGATGTGAATCGTGATGGGATGTTTGCGGTAGCGAGTGCGGCCAGCCGTGTCCCAGACAGCGAGAAGGAGACGTGGGTATCGATGTCTAGTCCTCATAATCGCATCACGTAGTGCGCTTCGCGCACCACCAGACTCATGTGTTTCTGAGTACCTTCAGCTTCCTGGTTCTTTGGGGCGCTTCCGGCGTCGCCGGATCGGGCTCTACGCGCTGCGCTTACCAAGCCCTGCAGATCCCGAACGGGATGCCGGGTCTCGGCCCTTCGGGTAACGATCCTTCGCGCAAGGGATATTGTACGTCTCGCCGGGGGCACTCGGGAAAGGGTCCCGCCGCCATTGCATGCCGGCGTCGCTATCACTGCCCCGTTCCTGGGTGCCCTTTTAACCGGTCTCGGCGTCCGCGGGTTCACTCCGCTGCGCTCCGTCTGACACGCTATCTCAGTTGGCGATGATCCTGACGGACATCGCATAAAGCGGGGCCTGCGGCCCCCAGGCCGTCAAGGCCATGGCAAGCGACGCGGGGCGTATCCCCGTCCTTCCGCGCAAGGGCTTGTGCAGGACGGGTGATCCCCCTCGACCCCGCGCCGGCCCTGACGGCCAACCCCCGCTCATTGGCGCTCGCCTAGTCCCGGTTGCATGCGCAACCGGCAAACTGGGAAAGAAAGATGAGAACCGATATCTATCAGAAGATCACCGATCAGATCGTTTCGGAACTGGAGAAAGGCGTGAGGCCGTGGCTCAAGCCGTGGAATGCCGAGCATGCCGCCGGGCGCATCACGCGGCCCCTGCGCGGCAACGGAATTCCCTATAAGGGCATTAATGTCCTGATGCTGTGGTCGGCGGCGATGGAGAAAGGTTACGCCGCGCCGACCTGGATGACCTTCAAGCAGGCAAGCGAGCTAAACGCCTGTGTACGCAAGGGCGAGCATGGCAGCCTTGTTGTCTACGCCGACAAGATCATCCGCACCGAGACGGACACAAAGACGGGCGAGGATTCCGAACGCGCCATTCCGTTCCTCAAAGGGTATACGGCCTTCAACGTCGAGCAGATCGACGGCCTGCCCGAACACTATTACGCCAAGCCCGCACCGCGCGTTAATACCGTCACCCGCATCGAACGCGCCGAGACGTTTTTCGCCGCGACCGGCGCAACCGTCCGGCATGGCGGCGCGATGGCCTATTACAATGTCTCGCAAGATTTCGTGCAGTTGCCGCCGTTTGAGAGCTTTCGCGATGCCGAAAGCTATTACGCGACGCGCGCGCACGAAAATATTCACTGGACCCGCCATCCTTCGCGCCTTAACCGTGATTTCGGACGCAAGCGCTATGGCGACGAAGGCTATGCGATGGAAGAGTTGGTCGCCGAGCTTGGTTCGGCCTTCCTTTCGTCCGATCTCGATCTGACGCCGGAGCTTCGCGAGGACCACGCCTGCTATCTCGCTTCATGGATCAAGGTTTTGAAAGACGACAAACGCGCGATCTTCACCGCCGCATCTCACGCGCAGCGCGCGGCGGATTACCTGCACGGCTTAAACATCGGAGAATGCGCGATCCGATGCGTTGATCAGCAAGGTAGCTGTAACGACCGGTCGCGCGAGTCAGCCACGGCGCAAGCTGTTGCATCGAGGGAGCCTAATGAGTTGCAAGGCCAGGTTCCCGAGAAAGACAAACGCTACTTGGAGTCCTTCGACTGCCGAGCGGCACCAAAGTAGTGAACAAGGTGATCTGGCAACTCGGCGTTTATTGCTTGCACGATGGCGAGGCCTTCGCTGTCAAACGCATCGATTTTAGCAACGCTTTCGGGTGTGTCGGAGGTGAAATCCACACCGCCGTAAGTATAGAGCCCGAACCATCGTACCAAGCGTTCCCGAAGTTCCGGAGTGATCGGCAGCCCATCAATGTTGATAAGGTTGCCGTGACGATCCTCGAGTCCCTCATGTTCTTCAGTTGCTATGAGTAGAAGCTCAATCATGCGGCCCGTGAAGAATTGTGAATGCGCGCATCATTGCACGCGTCGCCAACTATTTGCCGCCGCTAAAACTGCCAATACAGAGTTAACACATGGGCTTGACCGCCGATGTTAAACGAGCAGGTTCCACCACCGGCATACTCCAACGCAGCTAAATAATGTAGCCCCAACTGAGGATACGCATAGTAAGTGCTGACAAGCGGCGACGTATTCAATGCCAGCGTACCAGTGGGCGAAGGCGTGGAAGTCTGATTTTTACCATCGGTGGTTGTCGAATCTAAGTTCGAGGTTATGTAGCACAGATTGCCACTGACGCTGTTAGCTGCTGCACCGATATAAAGTGACGAGATGGGTGTCTGTTGCAGCCCATCAACAAAATTGATCTGGTTGCCGGTACTGCCGTGGGCTTGGCGATACGCCGCCGTCGTATAAGTATATTGAACGCTATCGCGTTCAGCGCAGGCTATCGGTACACGATTATAGGTATTGAATAGATCGATGTATCCGCCGCCCGTAGGCCCTCCGGACGCCGACGCAGCATTGCATTGAATGCCAGTTTGCCCTGCGGCTGTTGTGTAGAATGTACCGAGATAGGTTCCTTGATTTTGTGCGATCGTATAAGCCGTCGTATTGTTGTAACAGTTACTTGCTGAGATCGCCGTCTGGTTCACCCATAGGCCATTTAGTTGAATGATGCGCGCGTCCTGACTTCCACTTTTGCCACCGGCGGTAGAGCTACGTGAAGTGTTGCCTCCCCAATAGAGAGAGCAGAGCGTCAGCGAGCCCGATTGCATCGACGCATAGACGTCAAACACCTCGGCTGATGGCATGTTCGCTGTATTAAGCGCGAGCGAGACTCCCGAACTGCTGATGTCCTGTTCGCTCCATTGCGTGCCGTCATAGACCGGCACATTCTGCCCCACATACGGGAGGTAATAGATGGTTGTTGCGTTGATCGCATCTGCGGTCATCACCGCCGCTGTGCTTGAGAGAGTCAAGCGACCCGCTGGATCGACCGGCATTGGCACGCGATTTAGTGTCAGAGAATTTGCGTTGAGATTTCCATTTACATCTAATGCGGCGGCAGGGCTGGAAGAGCCAATCCCAACATTACCTTGTATGATGGCGCCATTCGTCGGCGCATTAACAGCGCCTGCGTAGCTGCTGCCAATCGCGACGCTGCCGGAAAAATCTCCGGAATTCGCTTCGACCAACGCAGGAATAAACATCAAAGCAACGATGACAAGAATTGGAAAAGCCGTAGTTGTTTTCATGGCACCTGAGCCGAAGGAAAATCTGTAACGGTTTGATTATCCCCCAAGGCGTTTCGCGCGGTCAACGATTCGATACAGCAGCGGTAATACAGCGAATACAGAACAAGGGCGCCGAAGGGCCGCGTTGATGATACTATTGTTGCAGTCGCGCGCGAGCTCCAGTCGAATCGCTTGTTGTGAATCGCTTCGCCATTTATCGTTTCGTCGTGAGGAATAAATCAAATCAAACGATGGAGCGAAAATGAGCGGGGATACAGCATGAAAAAACTTGTTTCGGTGCTTGCTGTATTGATGTTCGCGTTTCCGGTCTGCGCGCAATCCACTTTTTATTCGAACTCAACGAGTGTCGGTATCGGCACCAATGTGCCGACGACCGGCGCGGCGCTTGATCTCAGCTACAATACAAATTCGATGCTGCTTCCGACGGGCACAAGCGGCCAGAGACCCACCGGCGTCGCAGGCATGATGCGCTACAACAGTGCGATACCTAGCGTGGAAACCTATTACAGCGGTAGCTGGAATACCTTCGGCACAGGAACCGTCACCAGCATCGCTACAAACAACGGCATTACCGGCGGGACGATTGTCGGCTCCGGCACTATCGGCCTTGCGCCCATCGGCACCGGCCAATTCCTCGCCAACCCAACCGGCAGCAACGCTGTTCCGGTCGGCACTTCCCTTTCTGCAGTGATCGACAACGCTGCTTGCTCAACACAAGGCAGCATTCTGTATCGGGACGGTTCAAGCTGGGTCTGCCTATCGCCCGGAACTTCCGGCCAGGTCCTGCAAACGCAGGGCGCTAGCGCAAACCCGCAATGGAGCGCTGTGACAGCGGGATTTACTTCATGTACGACGGTTTCAGCAACAAGCGGTGGTTGCGGCCATAGCTGCGGTGCCAGTACGGCTACTTGCGCAGGGGGCTATACCATGACTGGTGGCGGGGCAGCTTCGGATACATCGGGCGGCGGCGCTAATAGCCTCCAACAGAGCTATCCAAGTTCGTCAAATTCGTGGACTTGCGTATCAAACAGCTCAGTAGCGTATGGCTGCACTGCATATGCCATCTGCTGTCATTAAGGAGAGGCTTCCTCTAAAGCAGAGGTCGGCTCGCTCAACGTATTTCAAGACGTGCAGATTGTTGATTTTGGCGGCGACCTAATTCCGCTTACTTCATCAGCAACTCCATACTGCTTCTGCGCAAGAGTTGTCGGGAGGCTATCGCCGCCGATCATCGCGCCTTCGCTCGGGCCGGCCCGGCGGTTTCGGAATGTATATCGACCGGCTCATCAGCCGCTGTTGCTGCGCGTGCGCTGGTTCAGATTGTTTGGTCAGGAATATTTGGCAGGCCTCGACGAAGCAGCCTACTGCGAAACCAATCGGAAAGAAGATAGCGGCGGCGCTGAAAATACTGAGCCCAAACGATTTCAGAATTAGCAGCACAATGGCCCCGAACAGAATGGTCAAGACGAGATAAAACGATACCCACGCCATGCGAATGACATCGACCACCCCGCGAGCAAATCTATCCATGCGCGTTTTCATTCTGGCCTCCCTCTAGGAGCGCTCAGATTACGGCCCGCCGAAACTTGTTCGAATAGGAATGGTTGGGAAAGGCTCGCTAATTGCGATGCAGTCCCTTGCACACTCTCCGTGAGCACTGATTATGAGAGGACTCAAACATGCGGAGGTGCAGATGGCACATGATGACCAATGGACCTTGTGGGATCCGTTCAAATCTGCGGACCACTTGACGGCGCATCAGCGCGTTCAAAAGGAGCGAAGCGAAGCTTGGGGGTATTATATCAATGGAGGTGGGGGCCATCCGTACTACTTTGACCATGAAACATGGCTCAAGATGCAGGAGCGCAGTCACTAAGAGAAAAGGCCCGCGCGGAACGCGGTCCTTCATGCTCTCATTGTCGTGTTGCCAATCAGCGCAATGATTTGCGTTCTTGCTCTTCGATATAGGCGAGCAGCGCCGACTTGCGAGCCCACATTCCGCTCGATGGTCGAAACACCGGGATGCGCCTTTTGCTCACCAAATAAAAAACTTTCCTGCGATGCTTATCGTCACCATTGTTGAACAAGAATACTGCGATTTGCCGTGCTCCGACGAGAATATCGTCTCCAATGTGCTTGGGACGGGCGGCTTCCATCAAGATTTCCATGGCTAATTGCTCCCTTGTTGCTTGTTCGAGATGACTGCTAGCTGACCGTTTCGTTCTGCGTTTCGCGGGCGTCCTCGTCCGCGTTTTGGGGGTGGGGGCGGCGGCGTGTCAGGCGGCGTAACACCCATGCCTGTCGCGCCGCCGGACGGCGGGAACACGTCGAGGTCTTTGGGAGCAAGCGGCGGACTTGTGATAGCTTCCAACTCCTTTGAGAGTTTGACTGCCCGCGCATTCGCACGGCTGTAGTAATCAAGATAAAGGTTTTCCGAGAGATGGGTCGGGCAGCGCGCAATCGAGAGCACCAACAGGAACATCTCCAGGAAAACACCAATCGCTTCGATCAGCGCTTCACCCCAGAAGACCTGAGAATCTTGCTTGCCAATTGCTCGCAGCGCGCCCATGCGGGCAAGCAAGCCCTCCGGCGGAGCTACATAGGCCGGGTCCGCCTTGACCAAAGCATCCAGCCTTGCACCGCTCGACTTGAGCAATTCGTCATGGGCCTTGGCCGAATTCGCTGCCTGGGCCTTGGCGGCCACGGCTTTAGCTTCATAAGCCGCGAGCGTGCTGTTCGTACGTTGACGGGATGCTTCAGCTTCAGGTTGGCGATCACGCGCTCGCACCGTTCCACGGCGAACATCGAGCACCTGTTGCTTCCGCAAGCTGTCTTCCGCACTCTTCAGGTTGTCGGCATTCGTCGCGTCGTTTAGCTTGACCTTTTCGGCGGCCTTGGTCGCGGCCTCAACTTGCGGTCGGTAAAGGTTGACGAGTGGCGCGTTAAGGTGTGTCACACTCTTTGCGAGGTCGGTGGTGATCTCCCGAACAAAAAAGGTCTGGGCGGACAGACTACCAACCACTAAAGCGATGCTTATGTCACCGGCAGCTTTGGTGGTGAGAGCGAAATACCAAGCAATGTCGTCACTGCCGAACGGGATCTTGAGACCCTGCTTGCGCAGAGCTTGCTTGCCGGCAGCATAAAGTCCCCGCAGGCTGAGAAAGCATTCCATTCTGAGCTTCACGAAGCAAATGAGAATGGCTATGGCCAACACCGCGGGATTGAAAGTGCCCGGTGCCGCGAACACCGGCATAGCGCCAGTCGTCATAAACACTACACCGAATACGAAATTGACCAACAACGCGGCAGTGCGGGTACGCAGTGACGAAAGGTCCGCCGGATCGGCGTATGCGCGGATGAGCTCAGGGCCCACACCGCACAGGCTGATATACATGAGCGCAAACGGCGATAATTTTGGTGGGGCGGATGCTTTGGGAGTTGGAGGCTCTTGCTCAGGGGCAGGCGGGCCGAAAATGTCGGGTTGTTGCATGGCGATGCTCCAGAATGGGGACGCGCGAAGTCGTTGCGGCGTCTCGCGTGCGAGGCCGAGTGACTTCAGTGGTTTCACGTTGGGATGTTCAGATCAGTGTTTGGGGGTCGGCAAAGGCGGGTAGCCGGAGGCATGGCGGCCGGGCCAGGTCGTCTCGCATGGAGCAAATCGGCGCGGACGATTCACGAGCGCAGCCTCCAGCTTCGTCCGAACGCACTGGTTCGTGACGCCCAGACAAGGAAGTCGAACGTAGATTGAGGGTGTACGAGAACGCAGGAACCCTTCCTGCATTCTAGGCTACGCCTAGTTCTGTATATGTCAAGATGTCCGTTGACATTAACTGGGGTCGGATTTGCGACTTCTTGTCCGTCGTTTTTGATCCCGGAGGAATTCACGGACGCCTTCAAGCTTCGTTCGCTCGGTCGGATCCGCAATCGAACGCATCCTGGCTTCCGGCCCAGTCGGAAGGTCAAGCCAACCAGGCAGTCCCTCAACGCTGATTTTTTTGTATAGGTGAGATGACAACGAGGGATCGGCTTGCGCCAGAATTTCGCGATTGAGTCCACGATTGACCCAACGCTGATAAGTTATGTGGACAAAGGCGAACGCGTTCGTGTGATATGGCCAGCCGTGTTCTTTACGGTCGTCCCACTGGTGTTTTTTCCCGTGCGCGATAACCGCTTCAACTGCACGTTCGCTCAAAACGGGAAATGGCGGCTCCTTTGCCTGACCTACTCGTTCCGTGAGTAATGCAGCTTGCTCTTTGATGTACTCGCGGAGCTTCGATTCCGTGATAACACGTTTAGGCAAATCATAACCGGCGTACGGGTTTCCTTCTTTTACGCGGAGACCATAGAACTTTCCGATGTCCAATTCAATCACACGTTGCACCCGCGGCTTCCAGCGCGCGCTACGATGAACTGCTGCCCGAAATTGGTTTAAGGCTTTATCGAGATCATTATCTCTTAGCGCTCGGCGAGCGCGCCCAATAGCCGCCGCTCCCAAAAGAATGTTTGCTTGAAAAACGTGATCCCGAATAACGGGGTCCACGGACTGACCAAATCGATCAATCAACCTATCGAGGTCTTCCTCACCCGACGCTTGGTCGTGCAAAAACCAGTGCGCTAACGCGCGGCTTATATAAGCAAGCGCGTAGTCAAGTTCGATTGCTCTTGTAAAATCCGCCACCGCCGCACGGTAATTTTCAGATTTGAAATGAGCCGTCCCCCGATTCAGCCAAGCAAGCGGGCTGTTTGGGTCATGCTTGATAGCTTCCGAAAAACGTTCCACTCGAAACGTTCTTCCGGCTATTTCAAAATTGATGATTTCGGCCGACGTTCGCTTATCTCGCGGGTAGTTATGTGGAAGGGCAGCAACATCGACTGGCCTATAGCTGATGAACTCCGCCACGTTACCGCCTGGCATGTTCGCGCCCATTTCCTCAATCGGCGAGGTTCCAATACTTTCCGATGATGAAGGTCTCACGCGCATTTTCATTCTTTTGGCCATGGATCGGACGCGCTAAGGTCGCCACTTGCTTTGCTGACAGAGACTGCCGGTTGAAACAATCTAGCTGAATTCTACAATCAATTTCAGATCCTCATCGGCGCAAGGTTTTTTAAGTGAACACTTAGACGTAAATGTCTGGCCGTCGGAATCATTTTGAGTGACTTGTACGCCCTGCCGCCCGAGGTTGACTTTCCTACCCAAAAAGAACAAACGCGGAACAATTCCAGCGGCAAATTTACCCTTGGAATTGCATCATGGATCGCGAAGGCCGCTCATTTCAGGGAGCGATCGATTAGCCTTCGGGCGTCGTCATCCCTCCAAACCGGGTTCAAGGTCGCATCTCGTCTGCTTGTTGCCGCAGGCAACAACAACCAGCGCAGGAGAGACGCCATGGAGCATTCAGGACCAAACGAACAGCCATACCCAAAAGCCGAGCAGTCGATACGCGGTGCCGAGGCGACTGCCGAATTCATTTTCGGCGACCGTACCAGCCGCCGGAAGGTCGCGACGCTTGAGAAGCACAGTCAATGAAGGAGCCGCGTCTCACAAGAGGTGCGGCTTTTCTGTTTGAATATTTGGGAATGATTGAGAACGTCGGCTTCTTCGCGTAGGAGAATTGCATCGCTGCGCTATTGTTCGAACCATGAGCCGACCGATCAGCTATCGGCCACCTGCCGTCGCTTTCGATCCGCAGGTCGCCAACGAACTCGCGCGCTTCGCACACCAGCGAGGCAGCGCAATCGACCTCTACGTACCGCAATCGCTTGAAGGTCCATTCCAAGGATACACGCGCAGCTTAAGCGAGCGGGGTGGCTTTCGAGTCACTTATTTGGATCAAGCGGGCAGCACGTTTCTTGACGTGCTGCGGGTATTCACAGGGACGGTTGCGATTGGCTTGGTTGGCTGGCTTATTATGAGGAGCTCGATACCAGGATCTTTCGGCTTCCCACTGTTTATGGTGCTCGCGGTCGCTATCATTCTCATCGTGTGCCGAACGATACCCGTACATCACAGCGTCGAAATCCATCCGGATGGAATGATTATCGACGGTCAGCTTTTCTTTTCGGCTGATGACATCGGCGATAACTGGCCGGCCTTGCAGTATACGGGGGAGGATCATCCGGACCGGATGGTGCTGTGCGGCGTCTGCGGAACGCGTTTTATTGAATACTCTTCGGTTAATCGCCTCGACCGTAACGATCGCACACCTGAGGTGCTTGCGGCGGATTTGCAGATGGCGATGGAGCAGCTATGGGGCCGCCGGGAACTCATCGTTCCCGACGGCCTATAGCTCATTGGAGCGAGAGATGGTTGTTACGCCTAATCGACTCTTCGACGCGTCGCCTGATTAACGCAACGTCCTCGTGCTCAAGCCGCATGGCGGCGGCAGGCGGCTCTCCTTCCATGAGAAGCAACTGGCTTCTCCTGTCGCGCGAAAACGCCTGGCGCATTTCGGAATGGTCCATCAATTTGCCGAGCCAAGACGCAGCGTACTGGAGCGCCGGGTCGTCCCCCGCTGCGAACATTTGAACCAGTCCGGCATTGCCAAGTATCGTCTGATAGCTGGTCCTATAGTCGTTGATTAACTGCTGCAGGCTCTGCAGCACGATCCACAATTTGACGCCAAACCCAGGAAAGTAGGCGGCGGCCTGCTCCATGATTTTCATGTGACCCAATACGGCGAATTCCTCCATAACAAAAAGCACCGGCTGCTTTCCTGGAGGAAACGAGCCAAGACGCTCAAGCGTAGTACATGCCATCTGAACGATGAGTCGTAAGAAGCGGAATTGCCGTTCGAGTTCGGCAACTGGCAACACCAAATAGATCGTCGTCGGCCTGTCCGATCGCAAAGACTCCAGCTTGAAATCCGAATGCTTGATGATACGGCGCAGCAACAAGCTGTCGAGGAAGTCTGTGTGAACCGCCGCCGTCGAAAACACGCTTCCGCGCTCGACGGGCGGCATATTCAAGAACCGCGCGCCGATTGAAGCGGCGACGCCGCCGAACCGTCCACCCAGCAAGATAATGCTGTTGAGCAAAATCTGGACGGCAAATGTGCTCGCATCAACATGGCTCGTTTGTCCCTTCGCCTGCGCTTGCGTGCGAACTTTTGCCGCCGCGTTTTCCGCCGCTCGGGCGAGCGGCTCATAGGATAAGGTCAGCAATTTACGAACAGTGACGAGATGCCGTTCCTGCTTGTCCGGCATGGCGAGAACAAAGAGGATAATGCCGACGAGAAGCGCGCGGGCGCTATCGTTGAAATGTTTTGCGTTCCCACCACCACCTTGATCGGGCACGAGAGCACTTACGATCGACATGACCTGGTCGATAATTCTGGGGTCGTCCGGATCAAGAACTTCGAGACAATTGAAGCAAGCCGATCGCTCGCCCGACTGGCCGAACGCATCGACGACATGCACCTGATGACCCATCGCCCGCCGGAGAGCCGCCGTCTCCGCAGCAAGCTCGCCCTTGGGATCGAGAACCAGCATGGACCCCGAATAAAGATAAAGATTGGGCTTGAGCACAGTCGAGCTCTTGCCCGACCGCGCCCCGGCGATCGTCAGCATCGGGCGATCGTCAAGATGACCGAGGAAGGTGTCCCCGAGCTTGCCGATGACAAGCTGACCGGGCCTGATCCGGTGGCGCAAAAGCGATCCAGGCGACATCCAGTTGCTCATACGCTCACGGTCGGCCGTCAGGCGCGGTAGCAACGCTCCACGTGGTAAGCCTGTCTCATAGAGGTCACGGCTTTTTGCCATGCCAAGGAGCGATGGATAGTTACGAATTGGCGCTCGTTGTAGCGGTACACCCCATCGTGCGCGTTCCGACCAGAAGTCCTTCATGGAGACCCTCCGTTGTTGAAGGATCTAGTCGATATCCGCATTAGGCGATCAGCGCTGCCGGAATGCCTGGTAATGGTTGGCCCAGCGACGGCGAGGCGCATGAAAAACAAACGGGCTATCGCGGCTATCGCGTCGTAGAGGCCGGCAAGGTTTTGTAATGTTTGAAGTAGGCGCATCCGCTACGCGGACCGGGCTTTATGCCACCGCTGACGCGGATGTCACCGAGCCTCCCTGTGAAGGTGAGGGGTCTCGGCCCTGCGGGTAACAATCCCTTGCGCGCGATGATGAACGCCTCGCCGGGGGCACTCGGTCCAGGGCCCGCCGTCATTGCATGCCGGCGTCGCTATCACTGCCTCTGGCCCGGGTGCCCTTTTAACCGGTCTCGGCGCTCGCGGGTTCACTCCGCTTCGCTCCGTCTGACACGCGATGCCATGGGGGCGATGCGCCTGCGGCGCACGCCATTTAAGCGTTTGCAGCCATCATTGAGCGATCTTGACGAACCAGCGATACAACGAATACTTTGAGGTTGCTGTGAGCACAAGGCAGCGCCCAGCGCTTTGAATAGTTGCCATGTATAACCAGCAACAGAGTTTCTCTGCCAAACGCTGACGAGCCGTGATTTTGATATTTGGGGATGGCCGCGCCACCAGAGCGCGGCGGATCCTCGCTCGGCTAAACCGACGTGTTTAGAGAGGGAAGCCGGATGAAGTTCTGTTTGGTCGACCGGAAAATTCAAGAAGCTCAGCCTGGATTGTCCGGCGAATGCCGCGACTGCGGCGCCGCGATGATCGCAAAATGCGGTGAGCACAGGGTTTGGCATTGGGCGCATTTAAAAACGACCACCTGCGATCCTTGGTGGGAACCTGAGACGGAATGGCATCGTGCTTGGAAAAACCGGTTTCCAGAACATTGGCAAGAGATAAGCCACACATCATCAACCGGCGAAAAGCACCGCGCCGACGTAAAAACCGAGAAAGAGTGCGTCATCGAGTTTCAACACTCAGCGCTCAGCCAGGTTGAGCGAGGCTCGCGAGAGAATTTCTACCCAAATTTGGTCTGGGTCGTAGATGGGCGGCGACGTGTGCGCGATGCGGCTAAATTTTCATCATCGCTTCGAGGACCGTTGCCTGGCTACTTGCTTCCCACCTATTCAATGAACCGAAACGATGGCGCGCTCTTGCGCGATTGGGGGGCGTGCCGTGTACCGGTCTATTTCGACTTTGCAGATCGGGAGCGATGCGATGCGGCACAATTAGATCAAAACCCTCTTTGGCTACTTCATCCCATAGATGGAGACAGCACGGCCTATATATCTCCCGTTGCGAGATCTGAGTTCATCAAAGCTCGGGTTGAAGGCGTAGATTTCGAAGAAGAGTTTAAACAAGTTATCCAGCGCGATATTGTCCGCATGCATTCGGCCCGCGTTCATCCGCTCGCTGCTTTCGAGCGACGCCCGGCTTTGAGACGAACGCGCCGTTTTTAGAAGAGAAGGCTTAGGGCTCCGCCCTCGCGCGCCACAAGGGCAGGCCCTTCGGGTTTTGGCTCCCCCACGCGCCTTGCGCGCGGTGCCCCCAAAAAAGTTACTTCGCAACTTCCTTGACCCTTGCGGCTTGCGCACCCGCTGCTCGCCGCGAGGCAGGGGTTATGCGCGGGCTTTGGCCCGGCAAACCCCAATCAAGGAGCAGATGATGATGATGACAGAGGAACAGCGCCGCCGCCTGATCGAGAACGGCAAAGCGAATGCAGCACGCGCCGCTAGCGATGGAAAGACGGAAGATTTCAAACCGGTCGTGAAGCTCTTTTGTCCATGGGGCGGTGCGACCTGGCTTCTGACCGAGCTCGACCCCGAAGAGCCGGACATAGCATTCGGTCTGTGCGATCTTGGCCTCGGCTTTCCCGAGTTGGGCAACGTCAGCCTTGAGGAACTTGCGTCGGTCACAGGCCCCGGTGGTCTGCGGATCGAGCGTGACCGACATTTTGTACCCCGACAGTCCTTGCAGGCTTATGCCGACGAGGCATCGCAGCGGGGCCGCATCATCGCGTGACAAATCGCGCCGGGGCGGCTTCGATGCTGCTCTGGCGCGCTCTCCTTCCCATCCGCCATCCGCAAACGCAGCCGGTTATCGGGAGACCATGCCGCCGGGTCGGCGACCGTCCACGCGCCTCGCTTCCGCCCGGCATCACCGTCTCCGGCAAGCTGGTGATCCGCGCCGCCAAGAGCGACGCACCCGCGAAGGCCTGATCGCATGCGAGGCGGCTCCGCTTCTTCGAGGCGGAGCCGTTTTGCGTTTCCGAACGGAATCTTCGCGAGAGATAGAGAACGTTCCGCAGGACGCTGTCACCGACATGGCGCTTCAACCGCGCCTCGATCAAAATCAGAGAAAGTTCGTAGGGGCATTGTGCGGCCATTCGCGGCCTTCATGGCGTCAAGGCGCGCTTCACACCCATAACGCCAAGAAAATTTCCGCTGACGCGTCAATTTTCTTGCGTTCCGGGTCCCTGCGAAGCGGCCTTTGACGCCGGCCGCTCACGTCCACCCAAAGCCCCTACGATCAATCATTCTGCAAAGGTGTACGATGTAAATTTCATTCAGCAATTTTTGGCAGATCTTCGTCATCGAGTACGCGTCGGTGTTAGAGGCGTGGTTCTTGACTTGCGTCGTGTTTGTCATTGCCTTTGCCACAACAGAGTTTCTGCACTCTCGGGAACGAGTTGAATTCTGCGAGAGCTGCCCTGACAGATACCGTAATCCATGGACACGCATCCTTTCCATTGAAGTTGTTCGGAGAAATCCTTGGCACGTCCTCTCCCATAAGCTTCCGCATACACCCGATCCGCTGCTACTCCGTCTCGCAGCCTATGCCGCCGACTACTGCCGCCATAGCGAATGGCTTTTGATGGATGCCGCGCGTGTTGGTTTCTATGTCCCTCCAGAGTTTCAGGACGAACCAGACTCACCAGATGTGTCGCGGATAAGCGAAGGGCTTGCGGAAATTGCAAATGATAAACTCAAGGAGATCGTTCGGCTGATTGATGACGGTGATGAATGGCAATGATTGAGAATTACAAAGGCTTCCTGTGGTGAGAAAAAAGCTGAGGGCATAGTCTGCGGGAGAGGGAGGCGAGATGTCTTTCGCCTAGGCGAAAGATTTATGGGGGTCGCCAAAAATTATGCCCCCCAAACCCCAGGTCGCTTTCGCTCGCCAAGGAAAATAAAAAATGACAGCAAAGCAGAAATTCGGAAGACCACGGGTGACTGATCCGCGAAGTGAGCAGCTCAACCTGAGTTTCACGACACAGGAGCTGGAGGCGATTACGCAACGCGCACGCGCCCTCGGTATGCGTCCCGCACACTTTGGGCGGCAAGCCCTGCTCGATCACGAAGGACGACGCACCGAGGAAGGCGGACGTAACGCTGCCATTGCCGGCATCATTTCTCAATTGTCGCGCCTCGGGAACAATTTGAATCAGATGGTCAAGCGGCTCCATATTCTTGAGGTCGGCCCGCCTGAAGACGCCGAGCCGTTGCTGCGTGATATTCGGCAACTCATCGCCAGGCTTTCCCGATGACTCCTAACATTGGAAAAAGCACCAGCTCATTCAAAGCGATCGTCAATTATGCGATGCACGACAAAAATGCTAAGACCCAAGAGCGTGTGGCGTGGACGCAAACGCGCAATCTTGCCAATGATTTCGTACCGTCCGCCGTCGATGAAATGCTCTGGACGGCGCGCGACGCCGAGACCTTGAAACAGGAAGCCGGCGTACATGGTGGCGGAAGGCCGACGAAAGACCCCGTCAAGCATATTACTCTCAACTGGGCGCCGGGGGATAATCCGTCAAGAGAGCATATGATCGCCACGACAGATCATTTTTTGCGGCACATGGGCTGGCAGGAGCACCAGGCCTGTTACATCGCCCACAATGACAAACACTACGCTCACGTTCACATTATCCTCAATCGTATTCACCCGGAGACGGGGCGTACGATCAACGAGGGCTATGCAAAGCGTCGTGCGCAAGATTGGGCGCTCGCCTACGAGCAAGAGCAAGGCCGTATCCATTGCGAACAGCGGTTGCTCAATGAAGACGAACGCCAGAAGGCCATGCCGCGGAATATGTGGATGGCGTTCAAGCAAAATGAGCAGGAATTCGAAAAATCAGAGGAACAGCTCCAAAAAATGGCCGATATTCCGGAATTTCGACCGGAAAATCGAAAAAAAGAGGAATGGAAAATTCTCTTTGACCTTCAACGTGCTGAAGTCAAACAGTTTCATGCCGACGGGAAAACCAAATTCAGAGAATTGCGCTCGTCTATTTATCGCGAAGTGAAGGAGGAATTTCGTGAGCGTTGGGGCGATTATTACCAAGCAAAGAAAAAAGGCACCGAGGCTGATAAGGATATCCTGGCGACCTTGAAGGAAAATCTGATTGCCGAACAAAGCGCCGCGCTTGAGCCCCGGCGTGATGCTGCCTGTAAGGAATTGTTGGCCACCCGCGAGGTCGAACTTCACCAATTACTGGAACAGCAGAAGATTACGCGGAAGGAATTTGGTTGGCGGCTCGATCTAGGACTCGACAATGCTGAATTCCTGCATGCCGCCGGGGAGCGTCGTGGCAAGGAACGCGAGCAGACGCTGTCTGCCTTTCGAGATGCCGCCCGTGAGACTGCCGGAAGATCTCGATTGCCCGAAACCTCTGAAAGACGCGAGGCCGAGGCGGACGATGTGTCGGGTTCGACCAGGTCCGCACGCGATCGCACCACCGAAATTGTGGGAAGACGGGCGGTGTCCGCAGCCGTGGGTTTCGCCGACGGGCTATTCAGCGCGCTGATTAATTTGGGTTCGGCACCCAAGACGCCGAGCGAGCCTCATCTAGGCGAACGTGATCCGTTCGAAGTGGCCGCCGAGGAGGCGACCAAACAAATTCAGCACAATGAGCGGGAGGAATATGACGCCCAATGGCGACAGCGTTCCAAAGAGCTCTACGGAGAATGACCAAGGGACCGGGCCAGCCACGCCCTGGTCCCCAGCTTCCTTGGCATCTGACAACGAGCCCGAACCGCTCAACCCTGACGACGGCATTCAGACAGACGACGGCGGGGCAGCGTTCGAAATCGAAAATGAATATCGACGTCGCCTCGCAGGCATGCGGCATCTCCGACGACCGGTGAGGGCGGCTGCCTACCGGGCGGCCAAAGAGTGGTTCCGCGCGGCAACGGTCGAGCTTCGTGAAAAACGAACTCGCGAGCGCCAAGCCCGAGCGCTGGAACGGCGTTTACTTCGGCGCGCCTACAGGCCGTCCCGTGCGGGCCCAAACTAGCTACGCTCAACTTTGCCTCACCGAACATCACATGCTCAATGCCTGTAAAACCGAGCACTTGTAAGATGAAGGCCGCTTTAACCAATCTATTTTGCAGCAACTCAATCAGCTTTTAACCAAGCCGATATATGATGCCCGTCATATTTTATTTCTATTTTTGAAACATATTCGTTTTTGTGGGAATTGGATGTGGGTAGTTGAGCACTTTTGCGCAGTTTCTTGGCGATCGATCTTTTCAGATACATCCTATGAACGTAAATCGCGATCCCATTTCGGCGCGCTGTTAGCGTTTTTGATTGTCGCGTTTGTTCTGTGGACGCCCCATGCGGCCAATGCACAGGCTGCGACTTACAATTATTCCGGCCCTCCGATGATCCGTCAAAGTTTTGCGGGTGACGGCGCATCATGTCCACTTATCGTTAGCGCAACGGCCATGGTGACCGGCACGCTTAACTCGGCGGCTCCGGGCGGCTTTGCCATCGCCACAGCTACGGTTAGCGCCGGAAGCATTTCTGGTTCCGTAAACTCACCCTATATCTTATTTGAGGTGTCACCCGGTCCTCCCGCCAATACCATACCCGCCGGGCAAGTGACGGCGGCAAATTTCGGCACGTATGTTTATGGGCCACCCCTTGCACCACCTCTGCCGCTGAATGCTGTAAGCATCTATTTTATGCAGTACGCGCTAAGCTCTGTTTCGAGCGATAGCATGCTGCTTCAAAAATATTCGCCAGTGACCAATGGTCAAGGCGAAATATTCTACAACCTCGATTACAGCTGTAGCTATAATCAACAGGTCAGCAGCGCGACGGGAACATGGACTGGGGGACCAACACAAACCCCTGTTCCGAAAAACTTTGGAAATGGCAACGTAATATCAAACCCCTCGTCGCCTTGCCAAGTCGCGAGCAATGATGCTGCCCCAACACCCCATGTCTCGAACCCGATCAACGTGGCGACTGGCAACAAATTCCAGACCGAGACCGATATAGCCTGCGCCGCGCATACCGGCCTCAATCTCACGCGGTATTATAACAGTCAGGACACGACGGCTTCGCCGTTCGGCAAAGGCTGGCACAGCTCGTGGCATCATGGATTGAAACTGAACGGTAATACCGTCACCGTCACGCGCGGCGACGGGCGGCAGGATATTTTCACCAACAATGGCGCGGGCGTTTATACGGCTGATGCCGATGTCACCAGCACGCTGACCGCGGTCGGCAGCAATGGTTCCGTAACCGGCTGGCAATTGAAGCTGGCCGACGATTCCGTTGAGACTTATTTGTTTGGCGGTCAACTTGCCTCGATCACCACCCGCGAGGGCCGCACAACCACCTTTGCTTATGACACCAACAGCAACGTCACGAGTGTAACCGGCCCGTTCGGCCATGTGATGAGTTTCGCTTATGATGCCAGCGGCCATGTCAGCCAGGCGCGGTCGCCGGACGGCACCGTTTATGCCTATACCTACGATGCGAACAACAACCTGACCTCGGTCACCTACCCGGACGGCAAGCGCAAGCAGTATCTGTTTGAGAATACGGCGTTCCCCAACGCGCTGACCGGCATCATTGATGAGAACGGCGTGCGCTTTGCGACCTACGCCTACGACACACAAGGCCGCGCGATCTCGACCGAGCATGCGGGCGGCGCCGAACGCACGACGGTGGCTTATAACGCCGACGGCACCTCGACCGTCACCGATGCCAATGGCAATGCGCGCACTTATACATTCGCCACTCAGTTCGGCATGATGAAGATCACGGCACTGAGCGGCGCGCCGGACCCCAAGGTCGGCGGCTCGGCCTTTACGTATGACGCCAACGGCTTCCTTGCCAGCCGCACCGATTATGCCGGCAATGTCACCACCTTTACCCACGATGCGCGCGGCAACGAGACCTCGCGCACCGAAGCGGCGGGCACCGCGCTGGCGCGCACCTTTACGACCAGCTGGAACCCTACGCTGCATCTGCCGGTACAGATCACCGAACCGGGTGGCCGCACGACTACGTTCACGTATGATACCCACGGCAATCTGCTGACCAAGACAGTTGCATCCGGTCCGCAAACGCGCACATGGCAATACGCCTACAACGCCGCCGGTCAGGTGACCGCGATGGCCGACCCGCGCGGCGTGGTGACGCGCACCACCTATGACAGCAAGGGCGATGTCGCGACCGTCACTAACGCGCTGAACCAGACCGCCAGCTTTACCAGCTATGACGGCGCGGGCCGCTTGCTGCGCGCGGTCGATGCCAATGGGCTTGTGACCACCTTTACCTATGATGCGCGTGGCCGGCTGCTGCAACGTAGCGAAGGCGGTGAGAAAACCCAGTTCGCGTATGACGCGGCGGGCAACCTGATCGCCGCCCAGCGCCCGGACGGCTCGGTGATCAGCAGCTACTTTGATAGTGCGCACCGCCTGACCGGCATGCGCGATGCGCTGGGCAACGCGATGTCTTATGCGCTCGACGGCAACGACAACCGCGTGCAGACCGGCTTGTACGACCCGGCCAACAATCTGGTTCAGCGCCGTGCGTTTGGCTATGACAGCGTCAACCGCCTGACCACCGAGCTTGGTGCGCAGAACCAGCAAACCGATTACCGGTATGATGCGCAGGGCAACCTGACCCGCGTCAGCGACCCGCTCGGCCACCGCACCACCTTTGATTATGACGCGCTGAACCGCCGCGTGATAACCACCGATGCCGCCAACGGCCTGACCCGCTTCGGCTATGACGCGCTCGACCGGTTGACCGCGCAACAAGACCCCAAGGGCCTCACCACCGGTTATGCCTATGACGGGCTCGATAACCAGACCGGCGTGGCCAGCCCCGATACCGGCAATACGGTAAAAACTTATGACGCGGCGGGCAATGTGCTGACTGCGACCGACGCGCGCGGCATGAAAACCACTTACACTTACGATGCGCTGAACCGCGTGGTGCAGGCGCGCTATGCCGACAACACCAGCACCACCTATCAATATGACCAAGGCCAATATGGTGTCGGCCATCTGACCCGCATGGTTGACCCTGCCGGGGTGACGCAATGGGCGTATGACAGCCATGGCCGTGTGATCGCCAAGACCCAGCAGGTCAATGGCCTGACATTGACCACCCGCATGGCGTATGACGCGGCGGGCCGGTTGAGCCAGTTGCAGTACCCGAGCGGCAAAACCGTCACCTACAAATACGATGCCGCCGGTCAGGTCAGCGGCATTGCGCTCGGCAACGCATGGCTGATCAGCAATATCGCCTATCGTCCGTTCGGCCCGGCCCAATCGTGGAAACAGGGCAACAACGCGACCTTCGCTCGTACTTTCGATGCCGACGGCCAGCTCACCGGCATCAGCATGGCTGGCCTCGCCACCGTCACTTACGTCTATGACGCGGCGGGCCGCATTACCGGCGAGACCGAGTCCGGCGTGGCGGGCCAGGCGTTCGGCTATGACGCGCTCGATCGCCTGACCGCGTTTGTAAACGGCAATGCACAAACATCTTATGCCTACGATGCCGATGGCAACCGGTTGAGTCTGGCGACGCCCGCCTCTGGTACGACCGAGGGCTATGCTTACAATGCCGCGAGTAACCGTTTGCTGTCCGTGACGGAAGCTACGACAGTGCTCGACCGTAAGAACAAACCTTCAACCAGCACCGACATAGATGCGTTCATATATGATGCCACCGGAAATACCCTGTCTGACGGCGATCATCTGTTCACTTATGATGCGCGGGGCCGCATGGCGTCGGCAACGACAGCCAATGACAAAACCCATCGCCGCTTTGACGATGATCGCCGCGAGCAGCGCCGCGCGACCTTGTATGGTGTCAACGGCCTCGGCGAGCGTATCGCGAAGCTCAAGGCCAAGGACCATGACCGCAACAACTTTCGCAAGAATGACGGCATCTTCTATGCGTATGACGGCGCGGGCCACCTGCTCGGCGAATACAACGAACGTGGCCGGGCGATTGAGGAGACCGTTTATCTAGGCGACACGCCAATCGCCGTCCTGAAGGATGACGGTGACCATGACTGGGATTGCGACCGCAACGGCAAGGTATTTTACATAGCCGCCGACAATCTCGGCGCGCCGCATATCATCACCGATGAGCGTAACCGCAAGGTCTGGCAGTGGAACCACGCCCCGTTCGGCGACACCGAGCCCGTCTCGTCCGGCAACTTCACCTATGACCTGCGCTTCCCCGGCCAAATCGCGGATGCGGAGTCGGGCTTGAACAACAATGGATTCCGATCCTATGCTTCTTCGCTTGGCCGCTATGTGCAGTCCGATCCGATTGGCCTCGCCGCTGGCGTGAATACGTATGGGTATGTTGGGCAGAGTCCCGCAGCTTTTAGTGATCGTAGCGGTTTATGTTTTGGCCCGCTTCTCGCCTATTGCACATATGAAGCCTTGTTCTGGGGCGGAGTTGCCGCAGAGACAGCTTTTAGCTGGGCCACGGGATATATAAGTCCGACGTCAATCACAGCGGAAGCTGCTTCTATCGGCAGACAATGTCCAACGATTGCCAATTCTGTACCCTCAAATGTTGCTAGAGTAATTCCAGGTGAAGGACCATTTCCTACACTCGGAGTACACGGTGCAGCAGATGTATTTACAACAGACCCCGCAGCCATCAGTGGAATGACGCCCAGTCAAATCGCACAGCGTCTTGGCATACCTTATTCGTCTAACTACACGATATACGAGTTTTCAACTCCCCAAGGAATTGGTTCACCGGTCTTCCGTTCGAACCCGGGTTTCGTGGGTGGTGGACAAACAAGCGGCGGCGCGCCAGAGTTCGTAATCCCCAACGGCCCGATTCCGCCAGGATCAAGGATGAGCATTATTGGAGAATAGTCGATGACCCGAGATATGCGGCCCGATGAGACCGAACTAACCGGCAACTGGATTTTGCCATTAGGTCAATTATCGGGTCAACTGATAGCAGACGAAACGTGTAAGCGCATTGATGAGCTTGTAAAAAGTTCGTTGGAGAAAATAGCGGTCAGCAAGGAATGTGGTGCTTGGGAAACACTGTATCGCGACCCGAAAGATGGCAGGTATTGGGAAAAAACATACCCACAAAGCGAGATGCACGGCGGAGGGCCGCCCAAGTTGCAGGTGTTGTCGCCTGAACAGGCGAAAGCGAAGTACCAATTTTAGACTAACGCTACACGAAAATCACGTCCAATAGATCGCCTGCCGGGTAAGATGAAATGAACCGCAAATGCTTTGTATTAGGTGGGATAAGTTTAGTGGGCGGGATATTTATGCTGGCCAATGACCAGTACACAAATATGTCGTGGTCGATATGTGAAACCATGCTGCTGCTAATTGGTGGCGTATTGCTAAATCGAGCGATTACTAACCGGCCAATATTTCAAGACGCGCCCGCCAATCGACAAATGCTCGCTAATGCTCGCGAGAAATGGAGCCTCGGCGGCTTGGCTGTGATACTCTATTTTTTGGCCTTCATATTAGAATTTCTGGGAAGTCACGGAAACTTGGAGTATGCCGAAATACATCCGCGGCTGCTTCTGGTCAGTATTTTGGTATTGAGTATCTCGGCATCCTACGTTTTTTGGCGATACGTTCGATTTATCAAATACGGCAAGAAATTTAGAAAAAGTGGTCCAAGAGTTAGCACCTAGTATGATGCGCGGGGCCGCATGGCGTCGGCAACGACGGCCAATGACAAAACCCACCACCGCTTTGACGACGACCGCCGCGAGCAGCGCCGCGCCCTTGTACGGCGTCAACGGCCGGGCGATTGAGGAGACCGTTTATCTCGGCGACACGCCGATTGCCGTCCTGAAGGACGATGGTGACCATGACTGGGATTGTGACCGCAACGGCAAGGTATTTTACGTAGCCGCCGACAATCTCGGTGCGCCGCACATCATCACCGATGAGCGTGGTCGCAAGGTCTGGCAGTGGAATCATGCGCCGTTCGGCGACACCGAGCCCGTCTCATCCGGCAACTTCACCTACGACCTGCGTTTCCCCGGCCAGATCGCCGATGCCGAGTCCGGCCTCAGCTACAATATGGCGCGTGATTATAATCCGGCTCTCGGTCACTACGGATTACCATCGCCCATGTGGAAGGTTCGGGAATCGCGGAGATTTGTTTCGAGAACTCCGACGCGCCGATCGCGAAATCACTGATCGTACCGCCGGGGGCAGCGATCAGATTGAAAACGACTTTCGAAATATCGGCGCTGTCATTAAGCAGCCCGATGAAAATCGCGGAACCGTCGCCATCGCGCGTCGATAATCCGTTTTCTGTAAATGAACCCAGCAACGTCCCACCGGCGTTGAACGCCATGATCTGGGCGGTAAAAGGACCGTAATTATCGGACTGGATTTGCGCGCCAAAGCCCGAGGTCGCATTCGTAAGAGTGATGGTGATGTCCGGCCCGCCATGGAAGGTCCACAAAGCGGTCGTGCCGGATGCAAAGTTGCCAGACCAATCATCAGGCTGAACCGGGGTTTGGAACTGATTGCCGGCCGACGTTACCGTTGCCTGAACACCGCCGTTAGAAACGACATTTTGTGGGCTGGTGTAAGTAACGTTGCTGGGACCAATTTGACTCCAGTCGATGGTGTCGAAAGCCCCAAGTGGCACAGCCGAAGTAATACCGACTGTGCTGGCAATTGCCGGATTAACAATGCTGAGCACACAAAGCGCGAGGCACACAATAAGCTTTTTCATATTCACCCCATAAAATAGAATTAAATAATCAAAGAAAGCTATGCAGCATTCACTTGCAAGAGCGCTTTCTTCTTACGGCGACGCATAAGGTAATAAACAGGGACAGCCCCGACCAACAACAAGTGTGATGTCGGATTTAGTGGCACTCCGGCTACTGCACCGCCACCGGAAAATTCGGCGGAGCCGATTGCGAAATCACTAATCGTACCGCCGGGGGCAGCGGTCAGGTTGAAAACGATTTTCGAAATATCAGCACTGTCATCAAGCAACCCGATGAAAATCGCGGAACCGTCGCCATCACGCGTTGATGTGCCGTTCTCAGTATAAGTACCCAGCAAGCTGCCGCGCGCGTTAAACGCTTTTATCTGAGCCGTGAAGAGACCGTAGTTATCGGATTGGATTTGCGCACCGAAACCCATGGTTGCCTGCGCAAGAGTGATGGTGATGTCCGGCCCGCCATGGAAGGTCCACAAAGCCGTCGTGCCGGATGCAAAGTTGCCAGACCAATCATCAGGCTGAACCGGGGTTTGGAACTGATTGCCAGCCGACGTTACCGTTGCGTGAACGCCGCCGTTGGAAACGACATTCTGGGGGCTGGTGTACGTAACGTTGCTGGGGCCAATCTGGCTCCAGGTGATGCTGTCGAAAGCGCCAAGTGATGCATCGGAGTTAATGCCCACGATAGAGGCTTGGGCGGGATTGGTAAGTGCGACGGTCGCGGCGGTCAGCGCTGCATAGAGGGAGGTTTTGTGCGTCGGCATATTGTCTCCGTTTGTTTATCGGCTGGTGCTTTTCGTTGTTTCGCTGATTATTCTGCCAACCGGTTTGCTCTTTGACGAGCCATGTTCGTCTTGCGTTGACTACCGGTCGAGAGGAAAGGGCGCCGAACCGTACAGTCGTTTCCATTCCGACCGTAGACACTCGTCGTGCCGGTCACGGGCTTTTTTGACCTCGACATTATCGCGCAGAGAGTCGACGTCCACCTGAAGGAAACAACGAAGCTCCAGCGCTGCCGGTAACTTGCTACGTGTCTCTTGTTGTGCGGATTGAGATCGCGCATGGAGTATTCCGAGACGTTTCTTCGCATCAGCATTGCCAGCTTCGACAGCCTTCTGATACCAAGTCACGGCCTTTCCGAAATCAACGGCTTCGCCGGCCCCCTTTTCGTAAATCACTCCAAGCTCGAACATGGATTGAGAGTTGCCATGTTCGGCAGACTTGAAGAGCCATTTCATGGCTTGCGTGTGATCGAGCGGCGCGCCTTGCCCGGTCTGGTACATGGCACCCAACATTCCCTCTGCCATTCCATCGTCGTTGGGGTCGGATTGTTGAGCGCTCTTGTTGAACCACTCAAAGGCCTTGGCCAGATCGCGCTTTACGAAATTGCCGTCGTAATAGTACCAGCCGATCTTCGATTGCGCCGGTGCATAGCCCTGACTAGCCGACTTCATCAGCCAGTCCATGGCCATTCTGTCGTCTTTCGCAACTCCTTGGCCCTCTTTGTAGAAGCTGCCGATAAAATACTGGCTTTTCGCGAATCCCTTAGCCGCCGCCTTCTGATGCCATTGCATCGCTTGCGCATAGTCAACTTTCGTCCCTATGCCTCCGCGATAGATTTCCCCCAGCACAAATTGAGCGACAGTCGAGTCCTGAGCGGCGGCCTTGCGGAGCAAGCTTTGCCCCATTCCGTAATCTTTTGCGATACCTTGGCCGAGATTGAAATTAATGCCCAGGATGGTTTGGGCTGTCGGGTCACCCTGATCGGCTGCCTTGCGTAACCACGGAACCGCGCGGGAATAATCCTCGCGGTTCTGATAGTATTGGCCAATCCAAAGTTGCGCTGGTGCGTAACCATTTCTGGCCCCTTCCAGGAAGAACCCAAACGCCGCCGTGTCGTCATGCCGATCAATGGCAGCGAGGCCCTTCTTGTAGGTTTCTTCATTTGAGGTGGGAGGCGACGCGCTCTGGCCGTGCGCCGAGATTGGCGTAAGCGCGAATGCGATGAGGACGATTGGGGCGAAACGGCATGAAGAGCTGTTGCGACGGAATTGCCGATAGTGTTTCAGACTGGCGAAAAACCGTTGATATTCGTTGGGAAAAGACGATAGACTCTAAGTCGAATTTTCGGCCGGTTGCACACGCTTCGCAGACATTTAGGAGTTTTTTCGTGCCCGAACACTATCGGCAATTTTGTTCAAGGCGCGAATTCCATGCGGACAACGGGGCATTCCGATCTTATCCTGTTTGGACATGCCGGTTCCCGCAAGTATTTGAACGCCCCTGAACGTTCCCGCTTTCTGAGCGCCGCCAAGCGCGCGCCACCGGAAGTCCGCCTCTTCTGCCTGACCCTCTGCCTAAGTGGTGGGCGGATTTCCGAGGTTCTGGCCCTCACGCCGGCCGCAATCGATCTCGATGCTGGCGCTGCCAATCTGACCACCCTGAAGAGACGCAAGCGTGGCTTGGTCCGGCAGATCCCATTGCCGCGAGACTTGCTCGATGAACTGGACGGCGTTTTTGGGCTCCGGGATCGGCAACGAAGACCTTCTGAGGCGCACCGCAGACTTTGGCGCTGGAGCCGTAGCACTGCCTGGCGGCGGGTAAAAGAAACCATGGCTCTCGCCGATATTACGGGCCTTGCGGCCACCCCGAAGGGGCTACGGCATGCCTTCGGAGTCAACGCGTTCCAGTCGCTCGTGCCACCGCATTTGGTTCAACGATGGCTAGGTCACGCATCCCTTCGCACCACCGCAATTTATGGCGACGTACTCGGTCCGGACGAACGGGCGTTTGCAGCGCGTATGTGGGGCGGAAGCAATCTAATCTCGAGGGTCGCTCGCCTTTTCCGAACGCTTAACAACTTTTTCGGCAGGCGGTTGCGAGGTCGCTAGGCGTGCCGAGCTAGCGACGGGATAAATCGAACATTCAATTCGCCTGGCGGAGCACCTGATTTTCCTGCCGGGAAATCCACTGAAGCAACACACTCTTTCGTGCGCAGAGCATTGAGCCTAGCCGGAAGACCGGCAGTCGCGTGCATTCGGCGAGGTAATAAACCTTACGGCGGCTGCCGCGGGCTCCAAAAATGAATTCTGCAATTTCATCGGCCCCGTGCAAAATGTCGTCGGCGAGTTCATCAGGTGTGGTATCGGGGACCGCGCGCGATTCCATGTTTCCTCCCAAGTGCCGTTGATGGGCTCTGCGCGATTGCGCAAAGCATTCCCGTGACGGCACATGGGAGCGTTTATTTTTCCCCACTTTGACAGGCAGTTCGACGTCACTGCCGAAAATGGGTAACCCCAAAACTCCTTCTGCACCCATCCCGTTCGGAGCGAGCCGAGGGAATGGGCCTATTGTCGTTTTTTGGTAGTGCGCGAGTCAATTTCAATCGTGGTGCAGTGCAAAACGTTTACAAAAAATACGGCTGCAATCTAAGGCTTGCACACGGTCGTCACCGCTACAGAGGTGTTTCGCAGTCGAAACAATTCGACGGCGACCGATGCGTACACAGATCTTAAATACGGGAAGGTTCGACGCAGCCCCACGCGATAATGATTGTGTGCGTCATATCTTGGCGCGCAGCGTGCGCGCCGGTCTTGACGGGCCGCACCCTGCTCGAAAAACGCCCCCATCGGATTTGCTGCGCAAACACGCATTCCAAGGAAGCGGGCCGGTCACGGGTGGTCGACGGATCGCTTGCATTTTCAATCCCCTTACGCTCCGCTTCCAGGAAAGACTCACCTCACCCGGGCGGATCAACGTGAGTGCACACCACGGCTACAATGACAAACCTATTTCCGATCCCTCGGAAGATCGCTTCGGCATCAACCCCTTTGCCAAGGCGTTGGCGTCCAGCCTTGAGAAGATGAAAGCGCCGGAAGGAACCGTCGTCGCTCTTAACGGTCCATGGGGTTCGGGCAAGAGCAGCGCCGTTAATCTTATTCGCCATCACCTGCAAGCCGCTGTCGACAACGAAGAGCTTTCGATCATCAATTTTGCGTGCTGGTGGTTTCGGGGCGAGGAGGCGCTCGCGTTGGCATTTTTCAGGGAGCTTTACGCCGGTCTCGGCCCGTCGCTCGGTACCAAGTTCAAGAAAAACCTTCCGAAGCTTGGAGCTCGCTTGCTGCGAGCGGGCTCCGCCGTGGGCGCTGCTGTGGACTTGGCTGGCGGAGCCGGCGGGGGCACGCTAGCGAGCGGCGCGATGCAATGGGCTTCGGGGCTTATCGAAGACAAAGACTCTGTCGAAAAGTTGCACGCTCAGCTGGCGAAGTCGCTGGCCGCTCAAGACAAGCGCTTTCTTATCATCATCGATGACATCGACCGGCTCGCGCCCGAGGAAGCGTTGCTCATCTTCCGCCTAGTGAAGTCCGTCGGCAGGTTGCCGAATGTCATTTATCTGCTGGTTTATGACCGTGCCCTTGCAGAGAAAATCGTTGAGGAAAGATATCCAAGCGAGGGGCCGCACTATCTCGAAAAGATCATTCAAGCAGGTTTTGATGTCCCGGAGCCGCGTCTCGGCGACCTTCATCAACAGCTGTTGGCACAGATCGCGGAACTATGCGGCTCACCGTCCGAAGAAGATGCCGTCCGTTACATGAACGTGTTCTACGACGTGGTGGCACCTGAGATTCGAAGTCCGCGCGATCTCAATCGCTTGATGAACGCGTTGTCGGTGACATGGCCAGCCGTCGGCGAAGACGTCGACCCTGCCGATTTTCTCGGAATGGAAGTGCTGCGAGTTTTGCAGCCATCCGTTTTCCGCGCGCTTCGTGCGAATAAAGAGGCGGTGTGCGGTGCCCAAGGATCAGGATCGTCAAAGCCGAAGGCTGAGGAGATCGATACTCTTTTCTTCGGACCCGACAAAGGAACCGACCTGGCACAACGACGGCGGTCGCTCATGCGCCTGTTTCCCCGCCTCGAAACCGTCTGGAGCAACATGTCATATGGCCATGGCTGGGAGACCACATGGGCGAAGGAGAGGCGCGTCTGTTCGGAGGCGCATTTTGACGCCTATTTCCGGCTGTCGCTCGATGACAACGCTCTTCCAAAGAAAGAAATCGATCAGCTGATTAAGAGCGCAGGCGATAAGGCGAGCGTCCAGCGCACCTTTCGTGAGGCGTTGAAGGTCACGCGGTCTCAGGGTGCTACCAAAGCTTCCCTCCTACTGGACGAGCTGAACCTTCACGCCTCCGAGGTGGCCGACGACAATGTTGAGCCGTTGTTGATCGCACTTTTCGAGATCGCTGATGAACTGGAAGTAGAGGCAGATGTCGCCCGTGGTTTCGGCTTGGCGACGAACACTCTACGCCTGCATTGGTTGCTACGCCGACTGACCCTCGAACGTTTCAGCCTGGCGCAACGATCAGCACTATTTATGGCGGCGTGCAAGGACGCGCCATTGGGCTGGCTCATTGACTTCAGCGAGTCCGCCTACCGGAACTACCACCCCCGGGAAGGCAAAAACCCGTCACCGGAGCAAGAGTGTCTTACCCTGTCAGCCGATGCCGATGAACTCCGGAAAAAGGAACTGAAGGCCATTCAACAGACCGTAAAATCGGGGTCACTGATCGACCATCGCCAACTCACTTACCTGCTTTTCCGGTGGCGCGACCTCGCCGGGAACGAAGGCGCGGCGGTCAAGAAGTGGATCAAGGCTCAGTTGAAAAAGGATGACGCGGCGGTGAAGATCGCCAAAGCGTTCACCTCATACAGCTGGAGCCAAGGTTCAGGCGACAGAGTAGCCAAACGGAACACGCGAGCCGGCGTGGATTCTCTCGACCAGATCATGGATAGTGCCGAATTCAGACGCAGGGTTGAGGAGCTGGCAGCGAAAGATACCCCGCTTGGATCGACGGACGCGGAGATCGTTCGGACATTCCTCAACGCTTGGCGAAAACGTGACGAAGATCCCCGCGCCCGATAGCGCTGCAGCTAAGAACGTCTAGCAAATGGTCCAACAAAACGTCCAACATTTTGTCCAACACAAAATGGCGGCTGCCGCGTAACTATTTGTTTTTATTGTAACATACGTCTGGGGTGAAGCGCTTCGGGCGCGCCAATATCCGCAAGCCGCCCTCGTGTCGAACTGTTTGGCACTATGGGCTTCGGACTACCCACTTTTCGACGAGTCCGTCGACTTTCTTTTTCGCTTCATAATAGACTTTGGACCGGAAACTAGGCACGTCCCAGCGAGCTTCATCGAAATCGTATCTCGCGGGTTGGGCCAATTCATAGGCTAGTCGAACATTCAAGTCGTCTCTGCTCGTAGCAGAGCGGAATCCATTGGCGAGCAACACTCCACGAAGCCATAGGCGAATTGAATCAGGCGTTTCGCCATCGCCACAAATTACACTTCGCCATTTAGTTTTATGGATACAAATAAGAGCTTCAGACCCTGAAAATGCGCCAGAATAAGTCATGCCGAGCCGCTTCACTGCTGCGGGAGCATCGCAATAGTTAAGTAGACCAATTTGAATTTCTTGAAACTCTGCTGCAACCGCGAGGACCATTTCCAAGAAATTGCGCGGCTCAAATGAATCGCATTCGTCTTCCGACGCGTTCGTGCCGTAGAGATTTGCATGTGCGACAATGACCAAGCAACAGCCCGGTTCGGCCGGACTTGGTATCAAAGATTCGCATGACTCAACAAAATTGGCGTCGGTCATCACTATAGGCGGTCTGAAGAGCGACACCCTGGGTTCCCCCACAATTGCCAAATCCCGTGTTACTCTAAGTTGTTTCACGCCGTCGGCAAGTCGAGGCGCAGAGATAGAGTTGGGAGTTTCTGGGAATGTTTCGTAATGAGTTTTTTGGGATTCTCATCACCGTATGCAGGTGTTAGGCTCGGCAGGAGGTATAACTCATGTCGATCCGCAAGCGTAAATGGAAATCCGCCGACGGCGTCGAGCAAACCGCTTGGGTCGTCAACTACACGGACCAAGCCGGCAAGCGGCGGCTGAAAACCTTCGAGAAGAAAAAGAGCGCCGACGATTTTGACGCCAACACCCGTAATGAAGTGCGGACAGGCATACACACGGCCGACAGTGCCAGTATCACAGTCGGCGAGGCGGGCGATCGCTGGATAGCCGCCTGCGAGAATGCCGGGCTAGAAAGAACGTCAATTGATGCCTACCGCTCGCACCTCACATTGCATATCAAACCGTTTCTCGGCGTGCGAAAGCTCTCGCAGCTTACGGTGCCGATGGTTACGGACTTCGAGCGCAGGCTACGGAACGGAACAGATAGCGAGAAGCCGCGCTCGCCTGCGATGGTAAAGCGAGTCCGTGCCGATCTTGGCGCGCTGTTGGCGAATGCCCAGGAAGAGGGCCTTGTTGCTCGCAATGTGGTTCGTGAAGTGCGGGCGAGCCGGCGTCGTGGCAAGGAGCGTCAGGCCGAGCGTCGTGCGAAACCGAAGCTACGCGTCGGCGAAGACATACCAACACCGAATGAAATTCGCGCGATTGTTGGCCTGTTACAAGGATCATTGCGGCCGGTCGTCATCACAGCAATATTCGCAGGTCTACGCGCATCGGAATTACGCGGCCTACGGTGGCCGAACGTCGACCTCGCAAAGCGCGAGATCCATGTGAGGGAGCGTGCCGACGAATACAACGAGCTTGGACGGCCCAAATCAGGTTCAGGAGAACGGACGGTGCCAGTGCCGCCGATCGTGGTGAATACGTTGAAGGAATGGAAACTCCAGTGCCCGAAAAGCGACCTAGCCCTCGTCTTTCCCAGTCCGGTCCACGCTGGTGTGGTTGGATTACAGTACATAGTACGGCGAGGACTTTGGCCACCTCAGATGGCGGCTGGCCTTACCAAAGCTGGAAAAAATTCCAAAGGTAACTTTGCCAAAGTGGCCAAATACCAGGGATTGCATTCCTTACGCCATTTCTTCGCGAGCTGGTGCATCAACAGGAAGGCCGACGGTGGCCTGGAACTGCCCGCTAAGGTCGTCCAAGAGCGCCTAGGTCATTCCACCATCGCGATGACCCTCGACATTTACGGCCATCTGTTCCCCCGGCAGGACGACAGCGAAGAACTTGCCGCAGCAGAGCGTGCTTTGCTAGGATAGGCACCTGCACGCAACATGGACGCGACATAGACGCGACATGGCAGGCTCTAAAGACAAGATTTGCAAAACGCCCGCGCAGCGACTATACGCGTAACTCCCTCAGGGTACTCGCCTTTTGGGTTTCAAGACTAGTCTTATTGGGGCGTAGCCAAGCGGTAAGGCAGCGGATTTTGATTCCGCCATTCGGAGGTTCGATCCCTCCCGCCCCAGCCAGCCATTCCAGCGGGCGGCCAGGCTCCCCAGGAAACGCCAGAACGCGCCGGAAATGCCGGCTTCTCGCGAGTTTGACTTTGTCTCCGGACTCCCCGCTCGTCGAACTCGAGGTGGAAATCGCCGAAAGTCTCCGGACTCGTCCGCGAATATTCCCGTTTTGCGGAGACTATCGGCGGAGACGATTTTCATCGCGACTGCCGCCCGAGGGCGTCAGTCGATTTGGCGTACCATTACCGGCGGTTGACGCGCAGCCATGCGAGTGATCTTCCCGTTGCAACCGAAGCGGCAACAAGCGGCGTGGTCGAAGAGGACCCGAGTGGGGCATCGTATCCAACAAAATTCTGCTCGCGTTCTGCCGCGGCGGCATTTGCGCGTTTCTCCGGCTGTGCCAAACCTCCAGTTTGCACGGCCATCCTCGGCGACGACCCCCGTAGGCGAGGCGGCGCAAAATGGAATTTGCTGCGAGTCTCTACAAATTCACCAGCAAAGTGTTTCGGCGTTCTGCTGGCGTCGCTAAAAGGCGCGGCGCTTAGTCCGCTGAATAGAGCCATGACTTTTCCAATTGATGCTTAAGGACTTTACTAAGTGTTGTGCACGTTACACAATTCGAACTTCCATCTGGCATGAGGTGGTTGCGCATTCCGGCCGCAGCCGGAAAGGGTTGTCGCTGGCCCCAGAGGGGGCAGCGCGTCGAGGACGGCGACGATCGTGGATCGCATCTTCCTTGACCGCCGATCGGAACGGCAAGCTTGAAGCCGTTCGCGACTATCAGCCAATCTTGATGAGCCGCTTGCCGGTATTCTCGCCGCGATAGAGACCGGCGATGGCTCCCGGCGCGTGTTCGATGCCTTCCAGTATGTCTTCGGAATAGCGCAATCGTCCGTCGCGAATCCACTGCGCCAGACGGGCAACTGCCTCTTCGAAACGGGGCGCGTAATCGAAGATGACGAACCCCTGCATGCGTGCGCGCTTGACCAGCAGATGACGTTCCGTACGCGGACCGCTGGGCCAGGGATTCCAGCTCGACACCGAAGCGGTTCCGCAAATCACAACGCGCGCGCCGACGGCGAGATGGCGAAGGACGGTGTCGCTGATCGCGCCGCCGGTGTTGTCGAAATAGAGGTCGACACCCCTAGGGCAGGTTTTGGCGAGCGCGGCCTCCAGACCGTCGTTCTTGTAATCGATCGCCGCATCATAGCCGAACAACTCACGGCACTGGGCGACCTTCGCCGGTCCACCGGCAATCCCGATTGTCCGGCAACCCGAGAGTTTCGCGATCTGGCCGACGGCCGATCCCACCGCGCCAGCCGCGGTCGAAACGACAACGGTATCGCCGGGGCGTGGTTGGCCGACGTCGAGCAGCCCGAAATAGGCGGTGATGCCGTTGAGACCGGTGACGCCGAGCGAGAGCGAAAGCGGCAGGCCATCGTCCCCGATCTTTCGCGTTACGGCGGCAGGTCCGACGACGGCGAATTCCTGCCACCCGAACATGCCCATCACCTTGTCGCCCGGTTTGAAGTCTGGGTGCGCCGACTGCAGCACCTCCCCGGCGGCGAAGGAGCGCATCACTTCGCCGATACGTACCGGCTCCGAATAATTGGCGACATTGCTCACCCAGCCGCGCATCGCAGGTTCGACCGAGAGATAGATATTGTGCACCAGGATTTGCCCGTCCCGCAGGTCGGGAACGTCGGACTCGATGATTTCGAAATTGTCGGCCTGAGGAATATCGGCCGGCCGGGATTTCAGGATCACCTGACGATTGCGATTGTTCTTCATGGCCAACGGTTCCTGTTGGGAGGCTAGGAGGTGCACGAAAGCGACAGCACGATCGGCCCACCGATCCGCTTGCATTAGTCGCCAGAGATAGTACGTATGTGTACGATATCGGGCAAGACTGTTATCGACGGCATTATTTCGGGGGCGGTCCGGGAACGCGGCGGCGCCCAATAGCCACCAGAGGGAGAGATTGGATTGAAGATCAATCTTGCAAAGGGTTTCGCCACCGTTCTGCTTCTCCTGGCCGCTTCTTTCCCGGCGCGCTCTGCGGAACCTTATCCTTCGCAGCGCGTCACCCTGATCGTGCCATTCCCGCCCGGCAGCGCGACCGACAGTGTCACGCGGCATCTGGCCGAAAGCATTCGTGCCGCGACCGGCGCCACTGTTGTGGTCGAGAACAAGCCGGGCGCGGACGGCAATCTTGCCGCCCTCGCTGTGCTGAAAGCGGAGCCCGACGGACATACGGCCTTTGTGACCACGAATTCGACGCAGGCGGCGAACATCAGCCTGTTCCATTCGCTGTCCTACGATCCGAAGGCGGATTTCGCGCCGGTCGCGGGCATCATGACGATACCGATGATGCTGACGGTGAAGGTAGACTTTCCGGCCAGAACCGTCGCCGAGTTCGTTGCGCTGGCAAAGCAGCGGGATAAGCCCTTAGCCTTCGGCAGCGGTAACACATCGAGCAGGGGCGCAGCCGAGCTATTCAAATACGGTCAGGCAATCGAGATGCAGCATGTGCCGTATCGCGGCATGCCGCAGGCCTTGACTGATGTGATGGGTGGACAGATCGATTGCGTCTTCGCCGATCCCGCGAGCGCGCAGGGTCTGGTTCAGGACGGCAAGCTGCGGGCGTTGGCAGTGACGAGTGCAAAGCGGCTCGAGACGATGCCGGACCTTCCGACCGTCGCGGAAAGCGGATTACCCGGTTATGAATTGACCGCCTGGGTCGGGGTCTTCGTCCGGGCAAAAACACCGCCCGAAATTATCGCCAGGCTCAACGCTCTGGTCACCGCCTTCGTCAACAGCGCCGAGACGAAGAAATATCTGGCGACGATTGGTGCTGCGCCATTTCCCTCGACGCCGCAGGAGCTCGCAGCCTTTCAGGAGACCGATACGAGGCGCTGGGCCGAGATCGTCGCAACCGCCAAGATCGAAAAGAAGTGAACGGCGCTCAGCTTGCGAATACCGCGCTGCCGCGGTCGAGGCCGGCTACGCCGCCTTCCTGCTCTTCCGTGGCTTACTCTTCTTGCCGAGCTCTTCTTCGCTCTCGCCCGGCAGGGCGTTTCCATCGGACATCGCCAGCAGATTGTGCTTCATCGCCAGCAATGCGTCCGACGCCGCCTCCAACGCCTTCCGGTCAATTCCGTGGGTCAACTGGGCATTGAACTTGTCGGTCTCCTTGCGAAGTTTCTCCAGGAAGCCGCGCGCCTGCTTGGTGACAAACACGCGCTTGACGCGCCGGTCAACCGGATCCGCCTGCCGAAGCACGAAGCCCGAAGACTCAAGACGGTCGATCAGCGCGCCGACGCCAACCTTGCCGACATCGAGTTCATTGGCGAGCTGTGTCTGTGGAAGTCCATCTTTCCGCGAAATGAACGCCAGTACCCACCATTGCGACCGTGTGATGCCGAGCGGGGCGAGGGCGCGGTCGAACATCATCCGGCGCAGCCGGGAAACGTCGTGGATGAGATAGCCTAGTCGGAGATCCCAGTCGGGCCGGTCGACCATGTCGTTTTTCCTCGTCAGAAGCCTGATACCGATGCGTGTCGATTCCGGCGATTCAACTGATATCATACACAAGCGTATTTTAAAAGGAATGCGCGGCTGGCGAACCGGGCCGTGGCGATCCACGGGGGTGCGTATCCCCAGAAATTGGCTTTATTTGCTTGGAATCGAGCCGAATTGTTCGCCGTGACCGTCTCTTCGGAGCTGGACCGGAGCGATTTACAGATGAAGTACAGTAGTGTATCAATTTGGCCTGGGCGGCCTTGGATCAGGCTGCGATGCAACGCTTCCAACAGCAGGATTTGCTTCTCATGTTCAGCCGCGACCTGCTCAAGGGAAAGCGCATCCTCGTGACCGGCGGCGGCACGGGGCTCGGCAAGGAGATTTCGGTCGGCTTTGCCGCCTACGGCGCGCATGTCTTCATTTGCGGCCGCCGGCCGGAAATTCTCGAGCAGGCGGCCGGCGAAATTCGCGCGCGCTCGGGCGGGCAGGCCGACGCGCTGGTCGCCAATGTTCGCGATCCCGACAGCATTGAAAAGATGATGGCAGATATCTGGGCCACTGGACCTCTCACTGGTCTGGTGAATAACGCCGGCGCCAATTTCCTTGCCCCGACCGAGACGTTGTCGCCGCGTGGCTATGAGGCGATCCGGTCGACCGTGATGGACGGCTCGTTCTACGCGGCGCAGGGTTGCGGCAAACGCTGGATTGCCGCAGGCCTTCCCGGCGTGATCATCAGCAATCTCGTCACCTGGGTCTGGACCGGATCGGCCTACGTGGTGCCGGCCGCGATGGCCAAGGCCGCGGTCCATGCGATGACGATGTCGCTCGCGGTCGAATGGGGACCGAAGGGTATTCGCGTCAACGCGGTGGCGCCTGGTCCGTTTCCGACCGAGAATGCATGGGACAAGCTCAATCCGCTGGCGGAGACCGGGGTCGGCGCGACCCAGGCGGACGAGGTTCCGCTGCGCCGGTTCGGAAAGATGGACGAGCTGCGCAATCTCATGATCTTCCTGATGTCGGATGGCTGCAGCTACATCACCGGCGACACCATCAGCATCGATGGCGGGCACCATTTGGCGGCGCCAAGCACGTTTGCGGGGCTTTCGAAACTTTCGCCGGAAGACTGGCAGCGGGCGCGGGCGGCCATTCAGGCGTCCACGCGCAAGGAAAAGCAAGGCCGGTCGGCCTGAAACCAATGAGCCGGAACCGCACGGGAGAGACGCAATGGGGTTGGCAATCGCAACCACAAGCTTCGAATGCAAGATCGAAGGGGGCCTCGCGCATATCGTTCTCAACCAGCCCGACCGCGGCAACCCGATCGACGGCGACTTCTGCCGCGAGTTCGGCCTTTGCATGGCGGAACTGAGCGAGCGCGACGACGTCCGCTCGGTATTGATTTCCGCGCGCGGAAGATTGTTCAGCGTCGGTGGCGATCTGGCGGCTCTTGCGTCCCGTGGCGCCGCGTTGCCAGTGACCATCAAATCGTGGACGGCGGACCTGCATGCCGCCATCGTGCGGATGGTTCGCATGCGCGCGCCGGTGGTCGTCGCCGTGCAAGGTAACGTCGCGGGCGGCAGTGTTTCGCTGATGGCCGCGGGCGACCTGGTGGTGATCGGCAGATCGGCGCGGATTTCGTCGGCATTCGCCAGGATCGGTTTCACGCCGGACAGCGGCTCGACGACAACGGTAACCAGGCGCATCGGAGTCGCCCGCGCCCGGCGCTTTTTCCTGCTGGCAGAAACAATGGACGCCGACACCGCGCTGGCGGCGGGGCTGGTCGACTATGTCGTGAATGACGACACGGTCGTTGCCGAGGCTGAGAAGATCGCGCGCGAACTGGCTTCTGGCCCCACCGAAGCTTATGGCGGGATCAAGCGACTGTTCCTGCAGACGCTCAACCGTTCCATCGAGAGCCAGCTGGAAGACGAGGCGCAAACGCTTGCCGCAATCTCGCGAACGGCGGACGCCCAGGAAGGCGTTAAAGCCTTCAGGGAGAAGCGCAAACCGAAATTTGCCGGAAGATAGCTCTATTGGTCCAGGTAGGTCGGGTCGCGCTTCTCTCGAAATGCCGTGACGGCTTCCTGATGGTCGTTGGTTTCAAGCAGCATCACCTGCTGGCGGTCCTCGATCATCAGCGCGGCATCGATGCCGGGCGCATCGATCAGCGCGTTCAGCGTTTGCTTGGTCATGCGCAAACCCATCGGCGAGGCGCGGGCCATTTCGGCAGCGAAGGCAAGGCCGGTCTCGAGCAATTTGTCGTCGCTAACGACGTCGCTGACGAGTCCCACGGCCTTGGCACGATCTGCACCGAGAAACCGCCCGGTCAGCAACAGTTCCGATGCCACGGAAAGGCCGATCAGCCGTGGCAGCAGATAGCCGGACCCCATGTCACAGCCGCCGACGCCGACACGTATGTAGGCGGCGTTCATTCGCGCTGCCGGCGTGGCAAAGCGCACATCAGAGGCCAGCAGCAGCGAAAACCCCGCGCCGCATGCGGCGCCTTGAACGAGCGCCACGATCGGCTGCGGGCAACTTCGCATCAGCCGAATGATCCGCGAGTAGCGCTGTTGCATGTCGAGCTGCCGCTGCGGACGTCCCGCGCCGGGAGCAGCGAAGGCGTCCGAACCGAGCTCGGCGCCAGCGCAAAACGCCCGTCCATTGCCGCGGAAGATGACGATGCGCGTGGTCAGGCGTTCGTGCAGCCCCGAATAGTAGGCGATCAACTCCTCCGCCATCGCAGGCGTCACCGCATTGAGGGCATCCGGCCGATTGAGGGAGAGGACTTCAATCGCGCCGCGTTGTTCAACGGTGATGGTCGTGAATTTGTCCATGTCGTGCGTTCCCAAAGGCATCAATCGTCGCCGGGACAACAGGATGTCACGGGGCGGTGTGGATGGCCATAACAGGCCGGTTGTTCCAATTGTTCGGCCTCCGGCCATGTGTCGAGGCGCGCCGCAAAGCGCTTGCGAAACAGAATACACCATATCATAATATAGTGTACTAATTTTTGATGGCGCGGCGATAGCCCGACGGCCTGTCACTCGCGGAGAGCACGATGCCGTATCAATCGGTTTTCAGACCCGATCTGTTCAAGGGCAAAACGATCATCGTCACCGGCGGCGGCAGCGGGATCGGCCGTTGCACCGCGCACGAGCTGGTGGCTCTCGGTGCCAATGTAGCCATCCTCGGTCGCACCGCCGAAAAGCTGGCGGAAGTGAAGGCGGAGATCGAGGAGGACGGTGGACGGGTCTTCACGCATGTCTGCGATATCCGTGACGAAGCCATGGTGATCGCGGCGATCGACGCGGTGCTTGCCGCCCATGGCCGCATCGACGGGCTCGTGAACAACGCCGGCGGTCAATATCGCGCGCCGATGAAAACGATTTCGACCAAGGGCTTTGAGGCCGTGGTCCGCAGCAATCTGACCGGCGGATTCATCTTCATGCGCGAGGTCTATAACCGCTGGATGGAGGCCAAAGGCGGGGCCATCGTCAATATCATTGCCGACATCTGGCATGGCTGGCCTGAGTTTGCCCATTCGGGTGCAGCGCGCGGCGGCATGCTGACGCTGACCGAAACCGCGGCGTGCGAATGGTCGGCATCGGGCGTGCGCGTCAACGCGGTCGCCCCCGGTGGTATCGTGTCCAGCGGATTCGATACCTACACGCCCGAAATGCAGAAGAAGCTGCATGATTTCACGGCCGGTGTGCCGCTGCAGCGGTTCGGCACCGAAGCCGAGATTTCGGCGGCGATCGTGTACCTGCTGTCGCCGGCTGCCGCCTATGTCACCGGCTCCTGCATTCGAGTCGATGGCGGCACACCGAACGCGCGCACCACCTGGAAGCTCGAGCCGCACAATCGCAGCGCGCCCTTTGAAGGCTTTCATCGCTCGAGGCTCCCGGAAGCATTGAAGAAGGCGCCGTGACGCCAGTCGGGCAGCGTCAAGACAAGATCGTACATGCGTGTATTAATATACGGGGGTTGAGGAAACGAGATGGCCGGACTCTATTTCGAGCAATTTTCAGTCGGACAAAGCTTCGTCCACGAGATCAGGCGAACCGTCACCGACATGGACAACATCCTGTTCTCGTCGCTGACCTACAATCCGGCGGCCGTGCACATCGATCACGAATATGCCAAATCGACCGAATTCGGCAAACCGCTGATGAACTCGATCTTCACGCTCGGCTTGGTCATCGGACTGTCGGTGCAGGACACCACGCTGGGCACGACGGTCGGAAATCTCGGCATGGAAGACACGAAATTTCCGCGCCCGGTCTTTGCCGGTGATACGATCAGGGCGGAAACGAAGATCCTGGCGGTGCGCGAGAGCAAGTCCCGCCCGACCCAGGGAATCGTGACCTTCGAGCATCGCGGCTTCAACCAGCATAATGAGGAAGTCGCCTATTGCCGCCGCATAGGCCTGATGATGAGGCGTCCCGCATGAGATTGCGTTCCCTTCTGTTTGTACCTGGCGACAGCGAACACAAATTCGCAAAGGCATCGGGTATCGGCGCCGATGCGCTGATTCTCGATCTCGAAGACGCCGTGGCGCCGCCGCGCAAGGCGCTGGCGCGCGACATGGTGAAAGGCCTGCTTGCCGGCCCGCCGCGCGACTGGGCCTTTCTGGTACGCGTCAATCCGCTCGGCGGCGGGCTGACGCTCGAAGACCTCGCGGCGATTGTCCGTCCTGGTTTGGACGGCATCCTGATCCCGAAGGTCAACGGCATGCAGGATATCGAACTGATTTCGAACTATGTCGACGTGCTTGAGGTTGCGACCGGTGTCACGCCCGGTCACGTGAAACTGCTGGTGGTCGCAACGGAAACTCCGGCCGCCATGATCGGCTTTGCGGGTTATGCAACGCCAAACCGGCGCCTTGTCGCCATGACGTGGGGCGCGGAGGATCTGGGCGCGGCGCTTGGCGCACTCTCCAACAAGGAAGCCGACGGCAGCTGGACGTTTCCTTATCAGGTGGCGCGAGCGCAATGCCTGTTCGCCGCGGGCGCTGCGGGCGTCATGGCGCTGGATACGCTGTATGGAGACTTCAAGGACGAGAAGGGACTGGCGGAAAGCTGCCGGATCGCCCGCCGCGACGGCTTTGTCGGGCGGATCGCCATTCACCCCGCGCAGGTCGCGACGATCAACGAATGCTTCACGCCGTCGGAGGCCGATCTGGCCCACGCGCGCCGCGTGGTGGCGGCGTTCGCAGCCCAGCCCGATGCGGGAACGCTCGGCATCGACGGCAAGATGTATGACATGCCGCATCTGATCGCGGCAAAGCGCGCGCTTGCCTCGGCCGGGGATGACGCCACATGAGTGCTTTGGCCAATGAGTTCGAGCCCGGAGACGATCAGGCAGCAATCCGCGAAGGTGTGCGCGGCGTCGTTACGCGCTTTGGCGATGATTACTGGCTGGCGCGCGACGAGGACGGCAAGTTTCCGCATCAGTTTCACCGCGCGATGGCCGATGCTGGCTGGCTCGGCATCACCATGCCGGAAGAGTATGGCGGTTCTGGTCTCGGCGTAACCGAGGCCGCGATCATGATGCATGAAGTCGCCAGCCATGGCGGCGGAATGTCCGCAACCTCGGCGGTGCACATCAATCTGTTCGGGCCGCATCCGATCGTCGTGAAGGGCACGCCGGAGCAAAAAGCGCGATGGGTCCCGCGGCTCGTCGCCGGCGAGGATCAATGTTGCTTCGGTTTCACGGAGCCGGATGCCGGGCTCAACACGACCCGGATCAAGACGTTCGCGCAGAAGGTCCCCGGCGGTTACCTCGTCCATGGCCAGAAGGTCTGGACCTCGACCGCGCAGGTCGCCAACAAGATCATGCTGCTGACCCGGACCACCAAATACGAGGATTGCAAACGCCCGACCGACGGCATCACGATCTTCTACACCGATCTCGACCGGTCCAAGATCGATGTTCATCGAATTCCCAAGATGGGCCGCAAGTCGGTTGATTCCAATGCCATCTTCATCGATGGCCTGTTCATTCCGGAAACCGACCGGATCGGCGAGGAGGGCAAGGGCTTTTCCTACATCCTGCACAGCCTCAATCCCGAGCGGATCCTGATCGCGGTCGAGGCGATCGGAATCGGGCAGGATGCGCTGCGCCGTGCAGCGAAATACGCGCGCGAGCGCGTGGTGTTCGACCGGCCGATCGGACAAAACCAGGGCATCCAGCATCCGCTCGCGGAAAACTGGATGTATCTGGAGTCAGCCTGGCAGATGGCGATGCGCGCCGCCTTTCTCTACGATCGCGACAGGCCCTGCGGCGCCGAAGCCAATGCCGCTAAATTCCTCGGCGCGCGCGCTGGTCACGACGCCGCATGGCAGGCGATCATGACCCATGGCGGCTTTGGATATGCCAAGGAGTATCACGTCGAGCGCCTGTTCCGGGAAGTCTCGATCACTCGGCTGGCACCGATCACCGAGCAGTTGATCCTCAGTTTCATTGCCGAGAAGGTGCTGGAGTTGCCGAAGAGCTATTGAGAAGCTTCACGAACGTTGGCCTGATGGTTCGAGACGCGCGGCGGGCCGCGCTCCTCACCATGAGGGTTCAAGACCAGACCTCATCCTGAGGAGCCGCGAAGCGGCGTCTCGAAGGATGCAGACCCGATCTGGCTCATAGATTGCGCGAAATCAGCTCGCGCATGATTTCCGATGTGCCACCGTAGATTCGCAGCACGCGCGCGTCGGCGTAGAGACGGCAAATCTCATACTCGCGCATGAACCCGTAGCCGCCGAAGAATTGCAGGCACTGGTCGACGAGCCGGCCATGCATTTCGGTGATCCAGAGCTTTGCGGTTGACGCGGCGTACGTCGTCAGTTCGTGGTTGATGTGGTCGTTGAGGCACTGATCGGCATAGGCCCAGCCCACAGCTAGATCGGATTTCAGGTCGGCCAGTTTGAACCTGGTGTTCTGGAAGTTTCCGATCGGCGATCCAAAGGCGTTGCGCTGCTGGACATAGTCCTTGGCAAGATCGAAAGCCTTCTGCGCCGCGGCGATCGAATGTAGCGCGATGGTCAGGCGTTCCTGCGGCAGTTCGCTCATCAAGGCGCCCATCGCGCCGCCTTCCGCTCCCAGCAGGTTGCTGACGGGGACGCGCACGGCATCAAAGAACAGTTCGGACGTATCCGAAGAGAGATGCCCGAGCTTTTCAAGGTTGCGGCCGTGACGGAATCCAGGCCGGTCGGTCTCGACGAGCACCAGACTCATCCCCCGTGAACCGCCGTCCGGCGTAGTCCTGACCACGACGATGACGAGATCGCACATCTGGCCGTTGGAAATGAACGTCTTCTGGCCCGTTATCACGTATTCGTCGCCCTCGCGCACGGCGCGGGTGCGGATGCCCTGCAGGTCGCTACCGGTGCCGGGTTCGGTCATCGCGATGGCGCAGACGGTTTCGCCCGTCACCATGCGCGGCAGCCATTTCTTCGTTTGCTCCGCCGTGCCGTAACTGAGCAAATAGCCGCAGCAGACGTCGTTGTGCACGGAGAAGTCGGTGGCGGGACCGGCAAAGCCGGAGTAGCTGAGTTCCTCGATCACGACCGCGTTGTGCCGGAAGTCGCCGCCGGCGCCGCCGAATTCTTCGGGGACTTGCGGACAGAGCAGCCCGGCCGCGCCGCCGGCGCCCCACAGCGACCGGTCGATGATCCCGGCTTCCTCCCATCGCGCGAAATCGGGCGCGATCTTCGATGCCGCGAAGCGCCGCACGGTCTCCCTGAACTGGTTGTGTTCTTCGTCGTAAACCCTGCGATGGGGTAGCATCGAGGCCTCCCGTTTATGGCTGCTGGCGGCCCGGCCGCCGCATCGATCGATCGGGCGTCAGAATGCGACCTTGTCGCCGCCCTTGAGCTCCAGGATTTCGCGGGCCTCGTCGGCGGTCGCCACATCCAGTCCCAGTCCTTCGATGATCTTGCGCACCTGCGTCACCTGGTCCGCGTTTGACGCCGCGAGCTGCCCGGCGCCGATCCAGAGGCTGTCTTCCAGGCCGACGCGAACATTGCCGCCGATGGCGGCCGCGATTGCCGCAACCGGCATTTGCGCGCGGCCGGCACCGAGCACCGACCAGCGATAATTGTCGCCGAACAGGCGATCGGCGGTGCGCTTCATATGCATGACATCTTCTTGATGCGCGCCGATGCCGCCAAGCAGGCCGAACACGGTCTGGATGAACAGCGGGGCCTTCACCAGGCCTTCGGTCCAGAAGTAATGCAGATTGTAGAGATGACTGGTGTCGTAGCACTCGAACTCGTAGCGGGCGCCGGTGTTGTTGAGGGTTTCCAGCGCGTAACGGATATCCTTGAAGGAATTGCGGAAGACGAGATCGTGGGAGCCTTCCAGCATCGCGGGTTCCCAGTCGTATTTGAACTGCTTGTATCGCTTGAGCATCGGGAACAGGCCGAAATTCATCGACCCCATATTGAGGCTGGCGACCTCCGGCTTCCAGACCGCCGCGGGCTTGATCCGCTCCTCGACGGTCATATAGGGCGAGCCGCCGGTCGTGAGGTTTACGACCACGTTGGATTGCTGCTTGATAATACGGAGGAAGGGCTCGAAGGCTTCCGGCGACTGGTCGGGACGGCCATCCTGCGGATTGCGGGCGTGAAGATGCACGATCGCAGCACCTGCCTCGGCCGCTCCCAACGCGGAGGCCGCGATCTCCGCTGCCGTCACCGGCAGGTGAGGCGACATCGAGGGGGTGTGGATCGAGCCTGTGATTGCGCAGGAAATGATGACCTTACGTGCCGGCACGGTGTTTTCCTTTTGCAAAGCGCGCGTTCAGCCGATGGCCAAAGCGGGCATCGGCGAAGGCGAGGGACGGGACGCGTTCATTGCCCAAATGGTTAGGTAAACTTGTGAAAGTCGGGCGTCCGCTTCTCGTTGAAGGCCGCGACACCTTCCTTGGATTCCGCCGTATCGTAGAACAGTTTCACCGCATGCAAAGCGAGGTTGCTGATGCCACGGATGTTGTCGCTGTCGGCGTTGAAGGAACGTTTCGCCAGCGCGATCGCGGTCGGTGACCGCTGCGCGAGCTTGTCGGTCCAGTCCTTGACCGCGGCATCGAGTTCGGCGGCCGGAACCACCTTGTTGACGAGGCCCATTTCACGCGCCTGTTCGGCGGTATAGCGGTCGTTGATGAACCAGATTTCGCGCGCCTTCTTGTCGCCGACGTGGCGGGCCAGCAGGGCGGTGCCCCAGCCGGCATCGACGGAGCCGACCTTCGGTCCGACCTGGCCGAATTGCGCGGTGTCGGCGGCAATCGTCAGGTCGCACAGCGTGGCCAGCACGTTGCCGCCGCCGATCGCAAAGCCGTTGACGCGCGCAATGACGGGTTTGGGAACGTCGCGGATCAGGCCCTGCAACTCGTCGATCGGCAGGCCGACGACGCCGCGGCCGTCATATTGTCCTTCATGCGCGGACTGGTCACCGCCGGTGCAGAACGCCTTGTCGCCGGCGCCCGTCAGCACGATGCTCGAAATATTGCGGTCGTTCGCGGCAATCTGAAACCCCTGAATGAGTTCCTCAAGGGTCTGGCCACGGAAAGCGTTATAGACCTTGGGGCGGTTAATGATGATCCAGGCGGCACGATCGCGGACTTCGTAGATTACATCGGTGAATTTGCTCGGGTCGAACATTGTATCATCCTCACATCTGCTAGATCATGTTCATGCCGCCGGAGACCGAGATGGCCTGTCCGGTGATGAATTTCCCGTCTTCCGAAGCGAGCAGGGCGATGATCCCGGCATAGTCGTCGGGCTCGCCCATGCGCTTCAAGGGAATACCGCGAACCATCGCGTCCTTCCATTTCACGGCCTGTTCGCCTTCGCCCAGCACTGCCGCCATCATCGGCGTGTTGGTCGGGCCCGGACAAACCGCGTTCAGCAGCACGTTCTTGCGCGCAAGCTCGCGGGCGATCGATTTAGTGAAGGAGATCAGGCCACCCTTGCAGGCCGAGTAGACCGCCTCGTCGCTGGTGCCGACGCGGGCGGCATCGGAGGCGATATTGATGATGCGGCCGCCGCCATGTTCGACCATCAAGGGCGCGATGGCATGGTGGGTGTTGAGCGGACCATACAAATTGATGCGGATGATCTTGTCCCAGAGATCCTTGTCGGTCTTCAGGAACGGCATCGGCCGATCCCAGCCGGCGTTGTTGACGAGAACCCAGATCGGTCCGAGTTCGGCCTCGACCTGCGCGACCGCGCGATCCACCGAGGCGCGCTCGCCGACATCGACGGTGTAGGTCGTGATCGCCGACTTCGGCGCCAGTTTCGCCGTCTCATGTCCGGCGTCGGGATTGATATCGAAAATCGCGACCTTGCAGCCTTCTTCGGCGAGCCGAAGGGTGATGGCGCGCCCGATACCCTGGCCGCCGCCGGTAACGATCGCTACCTTGCCTGATAGACCTTTCAAATCTCACTCCCTTGTTTTGCGGCGCTTTGGCCGTTGTTTTGTTTGGGCCGCCGACGTTAGCCGACCGGCGAGCTCAGCCGCTCTTGGCAAGCGCAAAACCGCATTGCGCGAACATCTGGCGGGCGATGATGGTCTTCATGATCTCGATTGATCCACCCGCGATCTTGACGATCCTGGCGTCGATATAAGCACGCGCGATCGGATACTCCGTCATATAGCCCCAGCCGCCGAACAATTGCAGGCACTCATCGACCGCTTCGCAGTGAAGCTCGGAAGTAAACATCTTGGCCATCGCGGCGTCCACCGGATCGAGCTTTCCTTCCATGAAGAGCGAGATGCATCGATCGGTAAAGACGCGGGCGACCGTCGCCTTGGTCTTGAGATCGGCGAGCTTGAACTGGGTATTCTGGAAGTTCGCAAGCTTTTGACCGAACACGCTGCGGTCCGACGTATATTCAACGGTCCAGTCCAGCACGGTTTCGGTGACGGTGGCCGAGCGGATCGCCTGGGCGAGGCGTTCCTGCGACAGCTTCGTCATCATCAACGCAAAACCCTTGCCTTCTTGTCCCAGCATATTGGTGGCGGGGATGCGGATGTTCTCGAAGAACAGTTCGGAAGTATCCTGCGCCTTCATGCCGATTTTTTCGAGATTTCTGCCACGCTGGAAGCCGGGCCGATTGCTCTCGACAATGAACAGCGTCACGCCCTTGGCGCCGGCGCTGCCATCGGTCTTGGTCGCCAGCACCACGAAATCGCAGAGCTGGCCGTTCGAGATGAAGACCTTCTGGCCGTTGATGACGAAATCATCGCCATCGCGCACCGCGCGGGTCCGGATCGCCTTGAGGTCGCTGCCTGCATGAGGTTCCGTCATGCCGAGCGAACCGATGGCTTCGCCCGACACCATCTTCGGCAGCCATTGCCGCTTTTGCGCTTCGGTTCCGAATGAAAGCAGATAGGTCGCGACGAGGTCGGTGTGAATCAGAAATCCCGGGCCGCTGGCGCCGGAGCGCCATAATTCCTCGAACACGACCACGTCGAACAGGTAGTCCAGGCCCATGCCACCATATTCCTCGGGCACCGTACAACAGAGCAGGCCTTCGGCGCCGGCCTTGAGCCACAGTTCCCGTGGCACAATGCCGTCCTTTTCCCACTGCGCATGAAACGGCACGATCTCGCGATCGACGAAGCGCCGGACCGATTCCCGGAAAATATGATGTTCCTCGCGGAAAATGGTGCGCTCGATCATCGACATGTCCACATCAAATTAGTTAGGTAGTGTACTATATGTGCCAAGGTGTTAAAAGGCAAGCTGGCGCCGCGGGCTTTTTGCGCGCCACCAGTCGATGGCATCTGTGTCAGAACTTTCATACGCGGTTCGCAGCAGCTTCGTTGAGAGTTTTTCACCGCGGCAAAGCCGCTCGTTTAAACTAGTACGCAGATATACGATATGCTATAGGGCGAAAAATGACGGCGGAGAGGAAGCCCATGGACGCATTGGGAGAGTTGCAGCAATTCCGGGCCGAACGCAGCGAAAACAACGTCCTGCATCTTGTTTTCGACATGCCTGGCCGTCCGATGAATGTGTTCTCCAACGCCGCGATCGCCGAACTCGCGGTCTTTAGCCGGTGGCTCCGAGGCAGCGACGTGAAGGGTGTGGTCATCCGCTCGGGAAAGGCATCGGCCTTCTGTGCCGGAGCCGACCTCGCCGAGCTTGGGTCGGCCTACGACATGATCATGGCGGCGCCGGCCGAGACGCGCGACCGCGTGGCGTTCGACCATTTCTTTCGTCTCAGCCAGGCGCTGCGCGGAATCGAAACCGCGGGCAAGCCGGTTGCGGCCGCGATCGCGGGTCTGGCGCTTGGCGGCGGCGGTGAATTGGCGCTGGCGACCCATTATCGGGTCATGGTCGATGATCCCAAGGTCGCGTTTGGCTTGCCGGAGTCGCTGGTCGGGCTGTTGCCGGGGGGCGGGGGAACCCAACGATTGCCACGCCTGGCTGGAATCGAAAAGGCGTTTCCGATCCTGTTGGAGGGCGCGCGGCTGTCCGGGCAGGCCGCTGTCGCCGCCGGCGTGGTCGACGAATTGGTTCCTGCCGGTGAAGAGGTGGCCGCGGCGGAACGATGGGTGCTGTCGCATTCGTCGGCGTCGCAGCCTTGGGATCGTGCTGGATGGCGGCCGGCGGATGTCGATGATGCAGCCTCGATCATCGCGCGGAAGCGGGAATGCGTTCTGAACGAGACGCTCGGACACTACCCGGCGCCGCTCGCCATTCTCGATTGCGTCGCGCAAGGATTGCCGCAGCCATTTGATGCGGCAATCCGCACCGAGATGCAGATATTCTCAAAACTCATCCAGCGGCGCGAGCCGCGCAACATGATCAGGACGCTGTTTCTCGGTCGGCTCGATCATGACCGGCTTCGCAAGGTGGGAGGCATTCCGGCGCCCGTCGAACAGGCGGTCGCGGCGGTCTCCGAGATGCTGCAGGCCGGCGCCGATGCAACACTTTCAAATGCGTTCGCTCGCGCCGGCTTTCATGGGCAGAAGAATATGCCGGCCTTCGATGGCGTCATTGCGCAGTCCGCGTTCTGGCTGGAAGCGGAGCCTGTTACCGACGAGAAACGTGCGCTGCGCGAGCGGCTGTCGCGGGCATACGCTGTCGCAGACCAATGGCGGACCAGCTTCTCCGAGGATCAGCGCCGCGCGGCGGATTACCTGCTGGTCACGAAATATGGCTTTCCCGCCTATATGGCGGGCGCCTTCTGCTCAGCCCAGCCGGGCGCTTGAGTGAGGCCGGCTTGGAAACACCCGCTATCGCGGCGCGCACAACTCCAATCGAGAGAACAGCAGTGTCTAAACCCCTGAACGGCATCCGCGTCCTCGACCTGTCGAAAGTCCTAGCGGGTCCGTTATGCGCCCAATATCTCGGCGATCTCGGCGCCGATGTCATCAAGGTGGAGACCGTCGGCCACGGCGACGAAACGCGCGGCTGGCCGCCGTTCCCAGCGCCGGGCCTCGGCACGGTCTTTCTCAGTGCCAACCGCAACAAGCGCAGCATCGCCGTCGACATGAAATCGGAAAAGGGGCGCGAGATCGTTCATGCGCTGGCAAAATCCGCCGACGTCGCCATCGAAAGTTTCGGAACCGGTGTTGCCGAACGCCTCGGCATCGATGCACCGACGCTGCGCACCCTGAACGACCGCCTGATCCATTGCAGCATCTCCGGCTTCGGCCGCGCGGGGCCGCTGAAGAACTCACCGGGCTATGACGTGATCCTGCAGGCGTTTTGTGGCGTGATGTCGATGACTGGCGACGAGGATGGCGGCTATATCCGCAGTCCGATCTCGCCGATCGACCAGATGACTGGCGTGCATGCTTTCAGCGGCATTCTGGCGCTATTGTATGCGCGGGAAAAAACCGGGAAGGGCGGCGAGATCCAGGTCTCACTGTTCGAAACTGCGCTGGGACTGCTCGGCTACAATCTGCAGACCTTCTGGGAGCGCGGCGTGCAGCCGCCGAAATGCGGATCGAGCCATGAATCGCTCTGCCCTTATCAGGCCTTCGAGGCGGCCGATGGTCCGATCATGATCGGGGTCGCCAACGATAATCTCTGGCGCAAGTTTTGCGCGGTCACCGGCCTGAACGCGATCGTCGACGATATCAGATTCAGGACCAATGCGGACCGCGTTGCGCACCGCAAAGAAACCCTCGGTCATGTCCAGGTCGCGTTGAAACAAAAATCCGTCGCGCACTGGAATGACGTGCTGACTGGCGTCGGCGTGCCCTGTGCGCCGATCAATTCGATCGCGCAATTGCTCGACCACCCGCACACCAAGGCCAGCGGCATCATTGTCGACTACGAACACCAGACGGCGGGTCGGCTGAAGGGCGTCGGTCACCCTGTTCTGATCAACGGGGCGGAGCGCCGCGCAGGCAGGCCGCCGCCGGTGCTCGGGCAGCACACCGACGATGTGCTCGGCGAAATCGGGCTTTCGCGCGAGATGATCGGTGAACTACGGCAAGCCCGCGTCATCGGGTGAGATTTGCGTACCTAACGGGGAGTTGAATAAATGGGGCAATCGACAGATACGGCCCTGGCCGCGCTGAAAATCGGGGGGCGCGTGGCTTACGAGCGTCTGGCGCGGCCAAAGGCGCGCCGGTTCGACGACGTGCCGTGTACGCCTTACGCCGTGACGCCGCAATGGTTGACGGCAGTCCTCTGCGGCAAGGTTCCGGGAGCCGCCGTTACGCAGGTCGAGGTCAAGGCGGCGAGTGCGGGAACGCATGAGCGGCATCGGTTAAAGGTCTCGTACAACGAGGAGGGCCGCCGGGCCGGATTGCCGGCCTCGATCTTCACCAAGTCGCTGCCGAGCATCGTCACCCGCATGATCGGCGGCTTTAACGGCACGGCGCGCGTGGAGGGGAGTTTCTTTACGCAGATCCGTCCTCAGCTCGAGATAGAAGCTCCGCTCTGCTATCATTCCGCCTACGATCGGCGGACGTTTGCAGCGATCCATCTGCTGGAAGATCTGGTCGCGACCAAATCCGCGACATTCTGCAATCACAAGACATATGTCACGCGCGACATGGCCGACGACATGGTCGATCTGCTGGCGTCGCTGCACGGCCGCTTCTACGGCGATCCGACGCTGGCCGAACGCTACCGCTGGCTCGCCAGTTACCCCCGATGGTTCACCATCGGTGCTGCGAAAATGGGTACGGAGTACTACACGAGGAAAGCGTTTGACGCCGCGGCCCACGTCATTCCTGCAGGAGTGATGACGCGCCGTGACGATGTCTGGCCGGCAACGATGCGCGCGCTTGCGCTGCATGATAGCGAGCCGCAGGGCCTCATTCACTCCGACGTGCATATTGGTAACTGGTACCGGACCGGCGCTGGCCAAATGGGGCTATGTGACTGGCAATGTCTTTCGCGCGGGCACTGGTTACGCGATTTCGCCTATGCCGTGACGGCGTCACTGACACCCGATAATCGCCGGAGTTGGGAGCGCGAGCTGCTGGCCCGCTATATCGAGCGGTTCGCGGAGGAGACCGGCGTCAAACCGGACTTCGACCTCAGCTTTCTGCGCTACCGGCAGCAGATCGTGCATGCGCTGGCGATGTGGACGATCACGCTATGCCACTCGCCGCTGTTGCCGAACATGCAGCCCGAGGACACGACGCTCACCATGATCGAGCGCATGACGACGGCGATGGCCGATCTGGATGCGCTCGACAGTTTTCAGGAATGACAAATCAGTTCGAGGGGTGTGGCAGGAGCGTGCCGCCGGATTTTGCGGTTGCGGTCCATGCCAAAAATAGTACACTAGCGAACAAATAACTCGCCAAGAGCCGTATCTAACGTCATGGAGGAAACGCATGAGCGAACATAGATTCGATCCCGTCGCCCACGCGCGATCGATGCGCGCCAGCGGATTTTGGATCGACAGGAGCTTTGACGAATTTCTTCAGCAAACGGTTGCTGCCACGCCGGAGAAACTCGCGCTGCTGGCCGACCGTGCTGATCGCACAGAGCCGAAGCGCCTGACCTATGCTGAACTCGGGGATCTGGTTTCGCGCGCGGCCGCGGCGTTGAAGCAACTCGGCATCGGCCCTCGCGACGTCATCTCCGTACAGCTTCCCAATTGGTGGGAATTTGCGGTGATCGCATTGGCCGCGTTCAGGGTCGGGGCTGTCATCAATCCCCTGATGCCGATCTTCCGCGAGCATGAATTGAGTTACATGCTCGACTTCGCCGAAACCAAGCTATTGATAGTGCCCAAGTCGTTCCGCGGGTTCGATTACGAGGCGATGGCGCAGTCGTTGCGTCCCAAATTGCCGAAACTGCAGCATATTGTCGCTGTCGATGGGGAGGGGGCGAACAGCTTCGAGCAGGCGCTGTTGTCCGGAACCGAGCGTCTTGGCCCGCCTCCGATCGGCGAGATAGGCGCGCTTCCCGCCGACCAGATGGCGGTGTTGATGTTCACGTCGGGCACAACAGGATCGCCCAAGGGCGTGATGCACTGTCTCAATACGCTGTTGGCGTGCAACATCGCACTCGCCAGCCGTTTCGGTCTCGATGCGAACGATACGATGCTGGTCTGCTCGCCGCTCGGCCATATGACCGGTTTCGCGGCTGGCATGCTGCTCGGCTTCAAGATCGGCGCCACGCTCGTCTTCCAGGACGTATGGGAGCCGAAGCGGGGCATCGGGATCATGGCCGATGAAGGTGTCACTTACTCGGCGGGAGCGGCGACGTTCCTCGCCGACATGTGCGAGGCGGTCGCCGCCGGTGCGGCAAAGCCCGAGCTTCTGCGCAAGTTTCTCTGTGCCGGTGCGCCCATTCCGCCGGCGCTGATCGATCGCGTCTATCGCGAGCTCGATCTCAAGGTCTGTTCGCTATGGGGCATGACGGAAGCGCTGTCGGGCACGCTGACCGAACCCGAGCGGGCGCTCGAGAAATCGTCGAAGACCGACGGCCGCCCGCTGGAGGGCGTTGCCGTGAAAGTGCTCCGCATGGACGGCTCTCCGGCGCCGGTCGGCGAGAAGGGGCTGCTCAAGGTGCGCGGCGCGCAGATGTGCCTCGGCTACTACAAACGCGCGGACTTGGAGCCGTTCGATGCCGAGGGCTGGTTTGACACCGGCGACATGGCCTATATGGACGACGAGGGCTATATCCGCATCGACGGCCGCATCAAGGACATCATCATTCGCGGCGGCGAGAACGTGCCGGTATTCGATATCGAGAACCTGCTGTTCAAGCATCCCGCCGTGCTTGCGACCGCGATCGTCGGGTATCCGGATCCGCGGCTGGGAGAACGGGCCTGCGCCTTCGTGGTGCTGCGTCCTGGCCAGACGCTCGATCTGGCTGCCGTGCAGGCGCTGATGGCGGAGCACAAGGTCGCGAAGCAGTATTGGCCGGAACGCGTCGAGATCGTCCCCGACCTGCCAAAGACGCCGGCTGGCAAGGTGCAAAAATACCAACTCCGCGAAGTAGCGAAGGCTTTTGCAGAAGCGCCCCGCAAAGCCAGCGCATGAACCGGCGGCGCAGGGATCGCGCCTGCGTGACCTTGTGCGACACCTAAGCCGCGGTCAGAACGTGCCGGGATAAGCGCCGCCGTCGATCAGGATGTTTTGCCCGGTGATGTAGCCGGCTTGTGCCGAGCACAGGAACGCGCAGGTCGCACCGAATTCATCGGGGTGGCCGAACCGTTTGGTCGGATTGGCGGTCCTGATCTCCTCGGTGACCGCGCCCACTTCACGGGAGGAGTTTTTCGCCAGTGCGGCAAGGTTTGATTTCAGCCGATCGGTATCGAAAGTGCCGGGCAGCAGATTGTTGATCGTCACATTGTGCTCGGCGATCGAGCGCGCCAATCCGGCAACAAAGCCGGTGAGGCCGCTGCGGGCGCCGTTCGACAGCGCCAGCATTGCGACCGGCGCCTTCACCGCATGCGAGGTCACGTTGACAATGCGTCCGAATTTCCGTGCGATCATGCCGTCCAGCGTCGCCTTGATCAGCGCGATCGGCGCCAGCATGTTGCCGTCGAGCGCCTTGATCCAGTCCTCTCGCTCGAATTTGCGAAAATCGCCCGGCGGCGGCCCGCCGGCATTGTTGACGAGAATATCGGGAGCCGGGCAGGAGGCGAGAATGGCGTCGCGGCCCTCCTTGGTTGTCACATCGGCAACAATGGTTCCAGGCCGGCGGCCGGTCGCGGATGCGATCTCATCGGCGGCGCTCTCCAGGACGTCGCCGCGGCGCGCGGCGATAAAGAGAATAACGCCCTCACGGGCCAGCGCCATCGCGCTGGCCTTGCCAAGCCCCTGACTTGCCGCGCACACGATGGCGGTGCGCCCCTTCAGCCCCAGATCCATGCTTGTTCGCTTTCAGTTGTTGGGCAAGGCCATGCCGGCGGGCTTTGCGCCCCACATGCAAAAACTGGTCGGCTCAAAGCCGAATTGCCGCGGCCGGTGCGTGGCCTCGTCCTCGATCTCGTCGACGCCAACCGAGTATTCGAAGATCATGCCGTCCGGTCCCTTGAAATAGAGGAAGCGAGCCCCCGAGGTCGGATGCCGGCCGGGGCCGAACACGATCGGCACACGGCGCTCATTGAGGAAATAGTATGAGCGCAGCACGTCGTCGCTGCTCTCGACCTGATGGTTGATGTGCTGGATGCCGGCCTTCGGCGCCCGCACCAGCGCAATGGTGTGGTGGATCGCATTGACGCGCATCAGCGGAATGTCGCCGATGCGGTCGCTGACGCGCGCATTGCAGACCTGGGTCCAGAACCGTTCGTCGCGGGCCGGATCGGTGGAGTTGAGGCCGATATGGCTGAAACCGGTGATCCCGGCATCGCGGCTGGCAAAATAGCGGCGACCGCTGCGCTCCGGACGCACCACCAGTTCGATATGATTGCCCGTCGGATCGCGAAAGCCGATAAACGCCCTTACCTTGCGTCGCTCGGCTTCCTGCGCCGTCCCTGCATGAACGGCGTGTCCGAGCCGTTCCAGCGTTGCGGCCGCCTCCTGCAGGCTTGTCTCGTCCTCGACTTCGAAGCCGACGGTCTGATCGTTCGGATCGCCTTCCGAATAGCACAGCGTGTGGGCGCGCTCGTCGGAGCGAAGATAGAGATCCTTCTTGCCGCGTTCGGCAATCTGGAGGCCGAGACAGGCGGTCGCGAAATTCTCCGCCGATTCGAGATCGGGCGAACCGAGGCGAACGTAGCTGACATCTTTTAGCTGGATCATGTTGCTCTCCTGTCATCCGCCCGGCGCGCTCAGTTCCGGTACGTCCTTGCTTTCGCTGCCCCAGTCGCAGAGCGAGTTGGCAGCAAGCGGAAATTGCCGCGCCCGCCGCGGCTTGCCGTCGAGCTCCGTCATGCCGTTCACATAAGAGAATATCAGGCCGTCCGGGCCCTCGACGTGCAGGAACATCTGCCGAGAGGCGGCCTCGCGGCCCGGGCCCTGTACGATCCTGATCTGGCTTTCCTGCATGAAGTAGCTGTTCTGCATGATCTGATCGAGCGCCTCGACCTCGAACGCGGCATACAGGAGCCCATTGCGCTTCGACGGGTACAGGGCCACGCGGTGGTGCAATCCGTCGATTCGCAGATAAGCGATGTCGCCGACCCAATCGCTGACCTCGGCGCCAAGCGCGCGCCAGAACGCGAGGTCGCGGGCATGGTCGGTGGTACGAATGCCGACGCCGTGAAATGCGACGATGCCGGCATCGCGCGGCGGAAAGTATCGGCGGCTACTCCTGGTCGGACGGACGGCAAGATCGATCTGGTTGCCCGATGCGTCTTCCGTCAGGAGCGCCGACTGTACATAGCGACGCCGGCAGTCGCTCGCCGATGCCTCCTTTACCGTGAAGCCATTTTCGTGCAATCGCCGGCCGATCTCCTCCAGCGCCATATTATCCCACACTTCGATCCCCACGCTGGCGCCATCGGCAGAATTCCCACCCAGGCTCACCGTGCGAAACCGATCGTCGGAACGAAAGGCGATCTCACCATCCTGATCGGCGACGCGCTGCAGGCCGAAAATATCGGACATAAAGCGAGCGCTGGCGCTCGGCTCGCTGACGGCGAGACGCACGTAGCAGACCGAGGTGATCAAGGGCGTGGCGCGGCCGTTGTTCATCGCGCCCGTGCCTTCGGATGTTGGGATTCCAGAAAAATCTTGATCATCCTCCGCCAGACAGCGAACAGTTCATCGAACCATTTGGGATCGTTGTCCCACAGCGTGCGCAGCGCCATGCCGCGGACGAGACTTAACGTCAGGGCCACGATGTCGGCCGACAGGGACGGTGGTACGCCGCTCGCCGCCAGCGCTTCGGTCCAGGCCGTCTCTACCGGTCGGCGCGCTTTGCGGGAGATATCCAGGATCTGCTTGCGGACGGCCTGGTCGGTCGACGTCGACAGCACGATGTCGATCGCCACCATGAAATGCTCGCTGAAGAAGAACTCGCGGGCGTCTTCGATCACAGCTTCGATCAGGTCGCGCGGCCGGTTCACCGCTGCGGCGCGGCGCCGGCTCTGCACCTGGGCCTGTTCGAACACATATTCGAGGGTGGCGACAACAAGCGAATCCTTGGTCGGAAAATGATGAAGCTGCGCGCCGCGGGACAGGCCCGCCTCGGCGGCAACGTCGGCGGTCCGAAAGCGCGCGTAGCCGCGCCGGCGAATGAGTTCCGATGCGGCTTTCAGGATGCGCGTCCGCGTTGCCTCGGTGCGTTCGGCTTGGGTTCGCCGCCGCGCTGTTCCAAGCGTGCGGCGGGCGGATTTCAGCGGAGCGGGGACATGGTCAGGACGGCTCGCCATTTCTAGACCTCGATCTGAACGTTTCCGTCAACGATGGCGACGGGATAGGTTTTCAATGCAATTTCGCAAGGCATGCCGGTCGGCTCGCCCGTGGTGACGTCGAACGTACCGAAGTGAAAGGTGCACTCCACGGTCTTGCCGGTAATGATACCTTCCTCAGCCAGTGACGCCTCGCCATGGGTGCACATATCTGCGGTGGCGTAGATCGTCCCGTCCACCCGATATAAGGCAACATTGGTTCCGTCAGGCAGGGGGGCCTGCTTGATCTCACCTTCGATCACTTCGCTTGCCGAGCAGAGCACGACTGTCTCACCCATTGAAAAACCCTAGAGCATGGTGCTGCCGCCGTTGACGCTGATGACCTGGCCGGTCACGAACGAGGCTTCGGCGGAAGCAAGATAAGAGACCATCGAAGCGACTTCCTCCATTTCGGCCGGACGGCCCATGGGGATGACGCTGACGAACTTGGCGGCGAGTGCGGGGTTGCTCTTGGTGATCGCCACCATCTGCGGCGTATTCACCGCGCAGGGCGCGACCGTATTGACCGTGATGCCGTCCCTGGCAAATTCGCGCGCCATGCCGGTGGTGAGGCCATGAACACCGCCCTTGGCGGCGTTGTAGGCGGCATGGTCCCACAGGCCGTTGCGAACCGAATCGGCGCCGAGGTTGATGATGCGGCCATACGCCTGCGCGCGCATCTTGGGGACCGCGTACCAGGAGCACCACAGTACGGTCCACAGATTGCGGTCGATCGTGGTTTTTAGCGTTTCCGGTGTTTGCTCGGCAAAGGCCTTGATGATGCCGCCGCCGGCATTGTTGACGAGGATGTCGAGGCGGCCGAAGCACTCACTTGCGAGATTGATGGTCTTTTCCGCAGTACCCTGATCCGCGAGGTCGCCGGCATGCGTGGCGACTTCAGCGCCGAATTCCTTGCCGAGATGGGTGGAAGCCTGTTTCAACCCGGCTTCGTCGAGATCAGCAAGCACGAGCCTGGCGCCGTCTCTTGCTAACCGCTCGGCGATTGCAAGGCCGATGCCCTTGGCCGCGCCGGTGACGATGGCAACATTATCTTTCAGTTTCTTGTCCATTGCTGCCATTTCTTCAAAGGATGATGCTCACGCGGCCCTGCGTGCGAAGCCCCTCGCTGTCGAGCAGGCATCGCTTTTCCCGGATGCGAATGGCCCCGTTGTCGACAACCAGCCGGTAACGGTTGCTGCCGAAGTAAGTGTCGGTGATGCCATCCTTGGTGCGGTAGGTGATGAAGGACGAACCGACCTCGATCTCGTCGTCCTTGCGGTTCCTGATTCGAACGTTGCTGACGAGGTGCCGCGTGCGTGAGTGCGGAAATTCGGCATGCGCGGTGCGCTTCATCAGCCGCTTGACGCGCTCGCTCAGGCGAAAGCGGTCGTCGGCAACATAGAACAAAGTCTTTTCGGGCGAGGCATCCGCCGCAACGTCGGTCGAGGGCACATAGTAGCTTGCGTCCTCCGTGAACAGTTCGAGCCATTCCGGCAAGCGCCATTCGTCGAGCAGATCAGCCTCGGTGAACAGGAAATCCTCGATCTCCGAGCGGGATATGTTTTGCATCGCCGGCTCCTGCTTCAAACGGTTGCCTGGAACACGTGCCTGTTCCAATTCGACCAGAACGCGCGCATTTGCAGTTCGTCGTCATAGGCCGGCGTTTCCTTGCCCATGCCCTTGGAGATATCGTTCCACTGGGCCTCGGCGGAGTTGCGGAAGCCGCGCTGACATTGTTCGAGCGCTTCCACATCATCAGGCGTCGCGAAACCACCGGGCCCCAGAAATTCCAGGAAATTGTACAGCCGGTATTTACGGGCCCAATCGGTCTCCTCGTTCGGTGCCAGTGCCCAGGCGCTGATGTTCATGAAATCCGGCGCCAGCGGGTAGTACGTCCGAATCGTAACGGCCATGATGTCGTTGACGACAAGATTGGGGAAGACGAACAGATTGCGGTTATAGAGCGCGATGCGGGTGGCGCGCTCTTCGCCGTAGCGCTTCACCAGCCCTTGATACAGCCGGTTGATCTCCTGCTTGCCCGCATCGCCCCATGACGGGATCCATTGCGCGACCGGCCGGCCCCAGGGCGCCTTGTATTCGAGCACGGCGTGTCCGTTGCCGAGATCGCGCGCAGCGCCATCCAGCGGCACCGGGGCGAGGCCGCCATTGGTGGCCTTCAGATAGTCGAAGTAGGTGGCATGCGTGGTCAGCGCGTGATAGCCGTCGATCGAGTTTTCGGTCAGCAGCTTCCAGTTGGCGCGCATCGAATATTCCTGCGTGCCGCCGACGATTGTCATTCCGGTTTCGGCCTGATCGGAGATGACGTCGAGATACTCCTTTACTTGACCAAGATAACTGTCGAGGCTTTCGGCGTTCTTGTCGAAGCAGACGAAGTTGAAGTCGCGATAGCCCTCGAAACGCGGCACCAGTTGCATGTTGGAGGTGCTGCGCTCTTTGAAATCGGGGGCATAAGAGGCTTCGCCGGGCTGGCTGCGCAGCGCACCGTCGAGCCCGAACACCCAGCCGTGATAGAAGCACTGGAATGATTTGGCGTTGCCATGTTTCTCGCGGCAAACCTGCGCGCCGCGGTGAGGGCAGGTGTTGAGCATGGCGCGCAGCGTTCCTTTGGCGTCGCGCGCGAACAGGATGCTGCGGCCGCCGACCTGGCGGGTGACGAAGTCGCCGGGTTTGGGCAATTCAGAACTGTGGCCGAGATAAAGCCAGCACTTGTCGAAGATCCGCGCGCGTTCGGCCTCGAGAATATCGGGGTCGACAAAGGTCTGGCGCGAGACCTTGAATATCTGCTGTTCCTTGTCGACCATGAGCGCGGTATTCATCCGTTGGAACGCGTTCATTGCTGTCTCTCCCTGGAAGGTTCTTTGTTTGTCATTTCAAGGCGGCCCGCAGATCGTAGGCGGGCGATTCAAGGTCGGCGCGCAACGGCCTGGCGTTTGTCGCGATCACGCGCTTGAGCATGGCCATCTCCTTGGCCGCATTGACCGATAGCGCACCGACCACATCCGAGCCGCGCATCGCTACAATCGAGAACTTTCCCGAACGTTCGTTGCCGCGGACGATGTGATCGGCATCGAGCATGTCGCCGGCGACCTGGATGTTCAGGTCATACTGGTCGGTCCAGAACCAGGGCGGATCGCTATACTCCTTGGTTTCGCCGATCATGTTGCCGGCCACTGAAATCGCCTGGTTCTGCGCATTTGCCCAGGTCTCGACGCGGATCGCGCGGCCGTGGCAGCGGCTGAATTGCAGCGCGGCGTCGCCGGCGCAGAACACGCCTGATACCGCGGTGCGGCCACAGGCATCGACGGCGATCCCGCCTTGCGATGGCAGTCCAAGCCGTTCGGCCACCGTTGGCACCGGCTCGACGCCAATGCCGACCAGCACGAGATCCGCCTCGATCGTCTCGCCATTGCTGAGCTCGACGCCGTCAGGCGTCGTTCCGATCACGGTCGCGCCAAAGATGAAATCAACGCCATGGCGGCGATGCCTCGCGGCGACGAGGTCGCTGACAGCCGCCGGGAACGCCCGCGCCAACAGCCGAAATTCGCTCTCGATCACCGTGAGACGACATCCGTTCTTGGCGGCGGCACAGGCCGCCTCCAGTCCGATCACGCCGCCGCCGACGATCACGATGCGGGACCGGTGCTGAACGGATTTGCGAAAGCGCAGCGCATCCTCGACGTTGCGCAGATACTGAATTTCGATCCCCGAGTTTTTCAGAGCCGCGAGCCGGCGCGGCCGCGTGCCGGTCGCGATCAGCAGTCGGTCGAAGGCGAACGAGCGGCCATCCCCTGTCGATACCGTGCGGCGACCGGCGTCGCAATCGATTACCGTCGCACCGGTTTCGAGCCGAACATTCAGCACGTCGTTCCAATCCCGGGCCTGCTTGATATAGGCCACCGGCACGTCCGGGCTGTGCAGCATCGCCTTGGACAATTGCGGCCGCTCGTAGGGCGGGTGAGGTTCTTCGCCGAGAATGGTGATGGCGCCCTGAAAGCCTCGGGCGCGCAACGCTTCCGCCGCCCGGCCGCCAGCCTGGCCCGCACCTGCGATCACGATGTTTTCGATGGGCGCCGTCAATTTCCGCTTTCGCTCCCTGATGCAGTCTTGATCGCCGCGTTTTTTTCGCTGGTCGGTTGAGCGAGGTCCGCAAAACCATGCCATTCATTCTTCGATTGCATCCATATTAAAAACAGTCCAACCTGCTTGTAAAGTAACATCGCAAGATCTGCTCGGAGAATGTGGGCGGGAATTGGTGCGGTGCATAACAATATCGGGGAAGCGCGTTGTGGCCGAGGCCATCGATATCCATACCCATTTCGTTCCCGCCAGCATTCCGCAAGCAGCCGGGCGAAATCCGCTCTGGCCTTCGATCGAGCGCAAGGGAGCTGATGGGGCTGCGGTGATGGTCGGTGGCAAGGTGTTCCGCGTCATCGATTCCCGAAGCTGGGATGCCGGGCGCCGCATCGACGACATGTCGGCTGACGATGTCGACGTTCAGGTGATCTCGCCAATGCCTGAACTGCTGTCGCACTGGTTTCCGGCCGCGGATGCCGACGCGCTGTGCCGACATGTCAATGAAGGCATTGCCGAGCTCTGCAATGCCTATCCCGCGAAATTCATCGGTATCGGCATGGCTCCGATGCAGGATGCGCCTCTCGCCATCAAGCGGCTGGATGAGATCAAGTCGCTCGGCCTGCGCGGCATCGAGATCGGCAGCCACATCAACGGTATTCCGCTCGGCGATGCGCGGCTGCACGAGATCTATGCCGCGGCCGAACAGGCGGGGCTGATGGTGATGGTCCATCCGCTGCATCCGCTTGGTCTCGATCGGATGGGCGGTCGGCCCGAACTGGCGGCAGTTGCGGCATTTCCGCTCGAAACCGCCTTTGCAGCGGTATCGCTGATGACCAACGGCGTAACCGAGCGGTTTCCGGAACTGCGGATTCTGTTGAGCCATGGCGGCGGCGCGCTGCCCTGGATCCTGCCGCGGCTGAGGCACGCTCGGACCGTCGGGCCGCCTTTGGATAGCCTGTTTCCGCGCGATCCCGGCGAGATGGTGAAGTCGTTCTATTACGACACCATCCTCTATGACGATGTCGCGCTGGACTATCTGGTGACCAAGGTCGGCAAGGACCGCGTGGTGGCGGGATCGGATTACCCGTTCACGATCAAGCAGGATCGACCGGCGGAGTTTGCCGAGCGGGCACTGAGCCTCGCGCGTGAGACGCTTACGGGCAATGCGATGGCATTGCTGGGTCTCAAAGCCGAGGCGCCGGCTTGAGGACGCGTTGAAACAGGGAGGTTGTTCTGGGTACTTGCTATTCCTACCGTCAATTCTGTTCGCTCGGGCTGCTCCCGCCGCGCACGCCGGCAAGGCCGGACCCGCAGGTGCCGCGCGACCGCACATTGGGAGCGTGCGCGCATGGCACCATCGGTGCATTCTATTTCTATGCGGAAGGGTCTCGCGACGATCCCGCGTTCGGCTTTTGCGACATCGAGGTATCGGTGCAGGCGGTAGCGGCCGGCAAGGTTCGGCTTGAGCTCTATTGCATCGCCGACGGCTACCAGAGCGCACGCGGTGTTGGCGCCAGGCATCCGCTCAAGGTCGCGGTGTTGGCCAAAGATCAGGTGCTGGCCGTGGCGGTCTGGCATTTTGCCGACGTGATCTGCGGCCACGCCGATCCCATGAACTTCGCAACCGATCTTGATATCGCGGATGAATGGTTCGCGGAGATCGACCGGATCGAGCTGCAGGAAACCGAAGGCGAGTCCCGGGCGTGCGACTAGAAGAGCAGGCGCGCGGTGTGCATCCGCTTCAGGTCTGCGACAAAAGAAACAGGCTGACTTGCTTGTAAAACAAAAATTAGTATGCTAGTGTACCGTTAAATCGAGATCCGTTCAAGCGGACTTTAACGGGGAGGGAAGCATGATCCGGAAATTTGGATTGGTAACTGCGGTTGCCGTGACGGCCGTCGCGACGATTGGTGATCTTTCGGCCGCCGAAAAGAAATACGGGCCCGGTGTCACCGACACCGAAATCAAGATCGGTCAAACCGTTCCCTACAGCGGGCCGGCATCGGCGTTCTCCAGCTACGGCCGCGTGATGACCGGATACTTCAAGATGGTCAACGAGGCCGGCGGCATCAATGGCCGCAAGATCAATCTGCTCTCGCTCGACAACGCCTTTAGTCCGCCGAAGGCGATCGAACAGACCCGAAAATTGGTCGAGGATGACGGGGTACTCGCCGATGTCGGCACCGTCGGCACGACGCCCAATGTTGCGATCCAGAAATATCTGAACGGCGCCAAGGTGCCGCACATCTTCGTCTCTGCCGGTGGCCGGCGTTTCGCCGACCCGCAGAACTTTCCCTGGACCGTGCCGATGTATCCGGGCTTCGAGATGGAGGGGAAAACCTTTGGGCAATACATCCTGAAACACAAGCCGGCCGCCAAGATCAGCGTGCTCTATCAGAACGACGACTACGGCAAGGACTTCCTGACCGGGCTGAAGGCTGCGCTCGGTGACAAGGTGAAAATTGTGGCCGAGGTCGCCTATGAAATAACCGAGCCGACCATTGACTCGCAGATCGTGCGCCTGAAGGATTCCGGCGCCGACACGTTACTGTATTTCTCGACGCCGAAATTCACCGCGCAAGGGCTGCGCAAGGTGAAGGAGATCGGCTGGACGCCGCTGCAATTCCTTGCCAGCCCGACCAATTCGGTCAAGACGGTGCTGGAGCCGGCTGGTTTCGATAACGCGCAAGGCATCATCACGACGCAATTCACGAAGCAGGCCGGCGATCCGGCCTGGGCCAATGATCCCGAGGTGACAGAGTACGTAGAGTTCATGAAGAAGTGGGTGCCGAGCGACAATCCGGGCGATTTCGTTGCCCTGTCCGGCTACATCAACGTGCAGGGCATCGTCCATGCGATCAAGCAGTGCGGCGACGATCTGTCGCGCGAAAATCTCCTGAAGCAAGCGACCAGCCTGAAGGGGCAGCGCTATAAAATGATGCTGCCCGGCGTTCAGCTCAACACCACGCCACAGGACTATGCACCCTACGAATCGCTGCGTATGGCGCAGTTCGAGGGCTCTTCCTGGAAGCTGATGGATGAATCTGGGAAGTCTGCTTCAGCGAACTGACGGCCCGGCGTTTCACTCTTCGGACCGTCAGCGCGGTATCTCTTCGCTCGCCGCCAGCGATCAGGACTTGGGCTAGTTGAAGCCGCGTGCAGAGCGAGGAGGAATGTCGCGTCAGGATTTTCGATGTTTCGCGTTCACCGCGATCGCGGCCGCCGCGGTGCGGTTCTCGACGCCGAGTTTTGAGTAGATCTGCTCGAGGTGCTTGTCGACGGTGCGCGGGGAGAGGCCAAGAATCTGCGCGATGTCGCGGTTGGTCTTGCCCTTCGACAGCCACGACAGCACTTCG
>Ga0307500_10000005_pt1 | contig 93290 bp, 98 predicted proteins | sample 14_S_MG_FD_201362 | JGI IMG/M metagenome (GOLD analysis project Ga0307500, IMG submission 201362) | Soil microbial communities from Populus trichocarpa stands in riparian zone in the Pacific Northwest, United States - 14_S | ecosystem: Environmental > Terrestrial > Soil > Riparian zone > Trees... | reverse complement strand
TCAATGATCGGGTGAATAAATGGCGCGACGTAGTTCAGCTTGGTTGCCGATTCTCATCTCTGCAGGCACCCTGCTCTCAGGAGCGGCGGACGCTCGCAACGGATCGCAGCACGACGTCCGTTCCTCCGCGCCATTGATCGCAGCCGCCTCGCCGACGCTCGCGCCATTTCAGCACGTGCGCTTCTGTCTGCGCTATCCCTCGGATTGCAAGTCGGACGCGACCGAGGTTGAACGGATCGAGCTTAGCCCCGAGACTTCCGCATTGCTGGAACGCGTCAACCGCGGCGTCAACGCCGAGATTGCCCCAGTGATGAAGGGCGAAACACCGGAATACCGAGGTGGGTGGACCATTGCGCCCTCCCTGGGTGATTGCAACGACTTTGCGGTGACCAAGCGGCACGAACTGCTGCTTGGCGGCTTGCCTGCAAAGGCTTTGCGCCTGTCGGTTGTCAAGACCGACTCCGGAATTGGTCACCTGGTGCTGGTCGTATCGACGACCAAGGGCGACATCGTACTCGACAATCTGACCGACACGATCCGCTCCTGGCATCAAACGGAGTATCAGTGGCTCAAAATCCAGTCCGCGACCGATGCCAAGTTCTGGTATGAAGTAAAGGCGTATGGACCCAGCCTGTCGCGCGCGGACCGAAAGATCCGTCTCGCCGACCGCTAGCTGGCAACTCGATGGATCAACGGGCCCGCCTCGTGAGCTCCGTCACGGGCGGCGTTTCCAGCACCAGCTCAGGTACGCCTACCTTCGAGCGTACCGTCCCAAGGGAGCTGGAGCGAGCCGGCACTTGATCGGCAACCGATCTCGCCAGCCAGCATCCGAGCAGGCTCCCGAATACGATGAGATAGCCCGGTATCTGCAAGGAAAAATCGATGGTTGAGTGCAGATAGCTCGCCACGGCGATTCCCGTAACGGCAGCCAGCGAGCTACGACTTCTATCACTCAAGGAAGGACGAAGCGCACCGTTGGCAAGGATGAACAGTGAAGCCACGGCGCCGAAAACGATCGCCAGTGCGATTGGAATCCCCATCTCCACCGCGATCTCCAGTATCGTGGAGTGCGCAAAATCCCAGACGCCCCAACTGTTGAAGTCAAGTCCCCGAAGCGAAGGAAAAAAATCTGCAAACGTACCGGCTCCGGTACCCAACAACGGCCGCTGTCGAATGGATTCGACACAGTATTCATAAACCGACCATCGAGCCTGGTCGAAGAAACCGTGGCTGCCTACCCGACCAGTCTTACTCAGCCAGATGAGCATAGCGGTCAAGGCTGCAGTTGCTGCCGCAAACGCGTACCAGAACTTGGGCCGAAGCGCGCTCGCCATCATCAGCCCGATCGCGACGAACAGTCCCAAGCTCGTACAAATCAGGCCACCGCGCGAGCCGGTCAGAAGCAGCGCAAACAAACAAGTGAGTGCCGCCGCCGAACGAAGGATCAACTTGAACGCTACGTGCTCATTGGATGAGGTGAGGAGCAGCACGCGAAGCGATCCAAATTGCAATGATTGAACTGTCTGCAATGCCAGGCAAAACCATAGAATCAGGCCACTGCCAATGAAGGTCGCCGCTGTATTATGGTTGACGAAGGTAGCGGTCAGGCTCCCCTGATAAGCGAGTTTTGGCGCCCACAGCAGCATGTTGGGCGTAAAAACCAGCGCAAGAATGCCATACATCGCAAAGAGCAGAATGGAATACCGCGCAGCGGCCGTCAGGATTTCGCTATTGCGTTGTGAGGTCCCGACGAAAACGCCGCTCGCGAAGGAAGTCACCGCAAGAAGGAAATGGCCGACCGCTTCGGCTGGAATTTCTGCTCGGGCGGAAATCCGTGACGGAACATGGAGCGGCAGTAGTTGATTTAAGCGCTGCCAGATCGGGTCGCCGGAGCCGTCGACCAAGCCAGGAATGACCTGGATGATAGCCACGGCCGCATAAGCGCCACACACGGCAAAGAAGCCAAGCAGGATGCGCCGCTGAGCAGTGTTGATCGGCAGGGTTAAGCCGCACAGCATCGCAGCCGATAGCAGCGCTACCCAAACCGCGACCGAAAGCCGATCTACCGATCCAAAAAACAACGGCGCCAGACAGAGCGGTATGACGGTCAGTCCGAGCTGGATCGACCTCAACCAATCCACCGGAAACTCCAATTGCAGCCGGGCAATCCGATCAGAAGGCTCTGGTCAGCTTACCACCGCGTCTTCACCGCAGTGTTTACATTGGTCACCGAATTGGCCGTGTTCGACACGGTGTTCGCCGTGCTGTTGATCAGCGTCAGCAGCTTGTAGTAGTCCACCACCTTGGCATTGGCCACATACATCACGTCTTTCGTCCGCATCTGGAAGCCCGAGGCAAGCAACATGCCTGAGGGATCGCGCAGGTTGATGTGATAGATGGTGGGAATTCTTTCGTACGTGAATCTTGCAGTGTCGACTCCGAGCTTCTGCAACAGGGGGCGATCTTCATACCGATAGACGAAGACCTCGGCGGGATCCGACTGCTGATCATTGAGGCCGCCCGCCTTGCCGATAGCCTGCGCGAGCGTGAGCGTCTCGACGTCGAACGTGATCTCCGAATTAAATCCGAAGACGTTCTGGTTCAGCGCGCCCAGCGCGGTGAAGGACGGTGATTCGCGCGTGAGGAATATCACGTCGTTTGGACGAATGAAGATGTTCTCATTGGGATCATGAACAACGCGGCTCAGCGATACGCGCACGCGCTTGCCGTCGCGCTGCAGTGAAACGTAGCTCTCGATCGCCTCGTACTTTGGTCCACCCGCGCGTGCAATCAGCGCAAGCATCCTTTCGCCGACGCTGTTGAGCGCCAGAACGCCCGGCGTATTTACGTCGCCCAGCACGCTGACAACGCTTGAATGCTGCTGGTTGAGGCTGACGACGACCTGGGGCTCGATCGCTCGATTCCGCAGCCGAGCCACGATGGCTTGCTGGATTTCCGGCAGGGTTCGCGCGGCGGACGGAATTTCGCCGGCGTAGGGAACATAAATGCTGCCCTTCTGATCCACAGCCTGGGGCGGGAGATCAACAAAGTTTCCCGGACGGGCGCCGGCCGCCTGGCCGGGGGTAAACAGGCCACCGGGAGCGGCCTCAAAGATCGAAACGTTCAGAACGTCGCCAACGCCGACGACCTGTGTTGGTTTTGGCCGCTTGTCGGGAAACTGACCCTTGAATGTAAGAAGGTTGGGCTGCGACAGGAATCCGATTGTGTCCGCGCTGACGTCGACCAAGGCATACGGCAAAGCCGCATCGGACCTTACCCCGGCAGTCGCGTTTGCGTTTACCGCATCGCTCTTGGGCCCGGTTCCCGGAAGGACCGAGCATGACGGCAGCAATATCGCGAATACAAGGGCGAGAACGGGGTGCGGTGTCCCGATGCGTTTCATCCACCGGAAGCTGGGCTGCCGATCCGCGACCGGACGCGCCACAATGCGAAGCGGGCCACCATCTGGCCCGCTTTTTGACACAACAGCAACTGGTACCGACCCGGATTTCACGCCCTGCCCTCAGTTCTGCGTTTCGAGTTGACCGTTCCAGACGACGCAAGCTCGCAGTAAGTTTCAAAGCGAACCTACAAGGGGAGTCGCTCGTATCAAACAGCGCAGTCGAGCCCATAGCCGGTTTTGGCCGTTCCGTTGCCTTCACGCCACACCCGGCCAAAGCGCTGTATTTCTAATGAGTTGCTTGGAAAATCTTCAAAAAAAGGTAAAAACTCCAAACAAACTGTTGTAGAATCCCCCCGTGCTGCCTTGCTCCTGGACGGCTTCCGCCACCCGCCATCCACATAGCGGGCACCGGCGCGGCACTACCGGCTCATCCCGCGACTCAGCGGCTCGCCGGTGTGGCCAAAAAACCCTAAGCCGACCGCGCCCCGGCACCCAACATGCACCAAAAAAGTTATGTTCTAATAAATACGCACCCTTACCTCCCCGGCATCCCAGGCAAGCGGGCGCGTCAGCGAGATAGGCCGAGCAATCCGCGCGGCACGCTCTAGCGGGGGCTGTGAGCTAGATTGATCGGGGACAGCAAAATCGAACGTGAGGGGCGACCTACGCAGCTTAAAGCTGTATCTTTTTGACGACAGATGATTCAATCAGTTAGGGCATGATTCGGGGAAGCAATCGGCCCCGACCAACCTCAAGCAAGTCGTATCAGTAAGCTTCGTGTTGCAGGCCATCAGTTGAGTGCGAGTACCGGCGTGATTCATTTGAATGGCGGGTGGAACTGGCATGATGTATGCGGCAGTCTTATTGATGCTGTTGGGATTTGGGCTTGGCATGGCTTCGCGACTGGGCGTGCTGATTTCAGCATCGGCTCTGCTTGTCTTGCCGTCGGTGGCCATTTCCATTGCCTGCGGGCTAAGCGTCCTGGACGCTGCCTTGGCGACGATGGCGATGCAAACGATCGTTCAGAGCTGTTATTTCGGAGGCTCGCTGGTTAGGAGCCTTGGCGGAAGTTTTGCAGAGCGCAGCTGACGTAAAACGCCCAACTCCGGGAGCAGCATCTTGTCGCGAAGCCTTTTATGGCTTCCGACAGTCGGAATAGAACGACCCGTTGACCGCGTCGGTCCGTTCCAGGCACTGCGACAGATCGGTGATCTCGCCGGCTACCGTGAAGTCGTACCCCTGGTTCCTTAGCGCCAACGCATAGCGGCCAGCAGGCAGCGTGAAGTCTGGTTCGGCTGGTTGCACCAGAAGCATTTCGGGATTTCCGGCAACCGGCCGAACCCTGAATTCGTAGGACAGATTTCGAATATTCCAGGCGTCGGAGACCGGCGAAATAACCGGCTTGCCCTTGGCATCGAATTTCAGGGCGCGCATGACCTTGGCCACCACGCGAACCTCCATCCTCTCCGGTGCGTTGCCGACCAGATCGCGCCGGAACACCACGAACCTTGCCTTTCCGTCAGGAAGGGTTGTGACGCTTGATTGGCTGAGGGGTGTGGATATCGAGACCCTCTTGTCAGGCACCTGCTCGGACAGAAGGCTAAGTTCGCTCAAGCCTGCGGCGCTCAAGGCATACACGCCATAATCGGTGGGTAACGGAAAAGGTGGCTTGGGCGGCAAGGCGGCCGTTGCATCAGGAACGGGAGATGCGGGAAACGCAGATTGCGACGATGCGGGAGGGGTTATGGCTGCCGCGCCTGCCGATGTTGCCGCCTTGCTGACTTCCGCGTCGCGAATACGTGCGAATATCAGTTGCGTATTCGCGTAAGTCGCGATGCCCGCCACTGCAGCAAATAGCAGCAGCATCCCGACCCAGAACCCGGCAGGCCTTGATGTGAGCCGCGCAGCCCGAACTGGCGCGGGCTGAGTGACGTCGTCCCAGGAATAAACGACCTTCGCAGGAACGACCGTTTGCGGCGGCTCCGGGCGATGGATCTCGACAACTGACGTTCCCGGTGTTTCTTCCGGGGGTCCCAGGCCGCCGAGTTGCGGAGGCTGCGTCGATGCCTCGATGCGTGCCTGGTCACCGCCGCGGACCGCGAAGTCTTCAACGCCACGAATCGCCGTTTCGAGCGAGGTCAGGAGCCGCTTTCGTTCAGCCTCGTTGGCCCAGGACGTGTCGGTCTTCAGCCGCGCGCGGGCAAATTCGTAGATCGCCAGGCGCATCTGTGAAGGGTCCTCCTTCACGGTGGTTATCATCCGCGAAAGAATCAGGGCGAATTCGACCGCCTGTCCTTGGAATAAGGCGGTCTCGTCTCCTTCGGATGTAGGCGTTTCTGACTTCATGACGGCAAGAGTTACTTCTGTGAGTATAGTATTTCACCTAAGACACTGCAAAATCACGCTATTACTGTTTTCGGCCCTGCTCCGCAGGCGCATGATGTACCAGCACATGCACCGAGCCTAAAGACTATTCCAGAACTTTCAGGTGGCAATAGACCAAGGCGTTCTCGGCAGAGCTTGGCCAACCGGCCGATTACAGTTTATTGTCCAGCCAGAACTTATCATTCCGCGCGAATCAAGGATTTGGAAATGCCGCACGCCATCAAGATCGCCGTGTTTTCAACGATCGTAGCAGCCCTTGCTGGCCTGTCGGATGAAGCATCTGCAGGCGGGCGCCTGTATCCGTTGACTCGCTGCGGGCCGGATCTTGCCTATCTCTGCCCGATCCATGGCTACTACGACCAGCCGCCCTTCCACTACAATCTCGCGGTCCATCCCGGCTGCATCAAGATGGTCCGCGTCGAGACGCCGGCGGGTGTTGAACGCCGCCGCGCGATCGTTTGCGGAGCGCCGGAAAGACCGATGGTCTACTGGTAGGAAACCCGCAGGCGCCGGTCGGACCTTTCCGTCGGGTTATTGCCTGGCGTTGTTCGTGATGCCGGTATTAGAAATGCCGGTATTTGGCGCTGTCCTCTGCGCTGGCCTCGCAGGCGCGTTCAAATTGTTGACGGGCGCGCGATCGTACGTCCGTCCAGAATTCATGCCGGAATCGCGAATAAGATTGCCATTGCCGTCTCGGGCGTTGGATACGCCATATTGCGCGAATGCCGAGCTGCTGCCGGCAATGAGACAAAGAACCGTAAGCGTTATTTTCATATGACCTCTTTTTTCTGCTGCGTCGATCATAGACACGAATGCACAGGAATGCACCCCAAGCATTGCAGGATTAGCTGGCGGACCGTTTCAAGGCCGCGCTTTCGAGTTCCGCATTAGACTTCAGCGCGATTTCCAGATTAATCAGCGGCCAGACGCTTCAGCATTTCAGCGGAGCGATCGCATTGCGAACAGCCGCGCTCGAATACACTGTCAGGAGTCACTCCATGGAATGGGTTCTTTTCGTCTCACTGCAATGGATCGTTCTGGGAAGTGCCACCCAACCGACTTCGCAGGTGATTCAACCCTTTGCTTCTGAAGAGCTCTGCAATAAGGCTGCAGAAGCACTCAGGAACGAATTAAACGCGCCGATTCCGGCCCAGCGGGTTCAGACCCTGGGACGCGTCGTTTGCCTTCGCAAGGACAAATGAAAGAGCTGCGGACCCGGCAATCGCGTCAGTTTCCTTGCCGCGACGGCCCCGCCTCTTGCCGTCCTTGCTAGCGGCACGGCCGACGTTGCCCATTGAAATCGCGATAGCTCGCGGTGGCAGCGTCGTAGCTCCGGAATCTCGTGCAGGCGGGCGTACCGGTTGTACCGGCCGTGGCCGTACCGGTTGTACCGGCGACCTGGTTTCGACCTTTGCCGCGCTTGGGCAGCGCTGCCGTTGTCGGAGGCTCAGCCTCGGAATTGCCGGTTGCATCGGGGGCCCCGGCGGCCTGATTGGCTGCAGGCCGGGCGGCTGGATCCACCAAGGCCTGCGTCGCCGCCGGTTTTGCCTCTTTGTCATCTGCCGGGCTGCTATCGGCGGCGGTTGGCCGCTTGGTTGGTTCGGTATCGGTGGGCGGCTTTCTGGCCTCGGCAGTCGCCGGTGCTCTTCTGGCCTCGGCGGTGGTCGAAGCCTTGCTGGCTTCGGGAGCAAGCGGAGCCTTGCTGATTTCGGTAGGGGCGGACTTGGTATCCGCCTCGCTGGAAGGACGATCCGCAGCCTTGTGCCGCTCGATGAAGTCCCTGCAAGTCAATGGGAAAACGATTTCCCCTGAAGCAGTTACACCGATCGGAGTGCAGCCACCGGGCGGCGGCCCCGCTTCGGAAGACCCCGTTCGCGGCTCAGAGGTCTGGGCAACCCCTTCGCGACTCATCCCCAACAAGACCGATAGCGTTGCAGCCAAAATGAGAGGAATTGCCAACAAGTGTCTCATTGCTACAACTCAACCAATCTAAACTAAGCAATATTGGGTTCCGATAGATAGCTTGTTCTGGGCGGGCTGATGGCGCGAAAAGGGTCACGGCGCGGCCAATTAATGGCACAACTGCGCATTTGCTGAATGGCATCGGCGCCCGGCTTCTTTCGACAATTTGGCGCCGACGCGCAAGCAGCGAATCGAATTTAACGATAGAAGCTGCCCAGCGCAAATCCACAGGATGCCTGCCTGGATCTTCCCGGTCCGGGTCACATGGTCAACTGTGGTTGACGCCACAGGGAATGTTCCGGCACTATTCATCATCCGGGGGTCGAGATTCATGAAAAGCATCAAGCCGATTTTGACTGCCTCTTTTATTCTGGGGGCGACCGCGATAGCCGCTACGGGTTCCGCTGAAGCCCGGCACTTGCGGCACGCTGGGGGTGCGTATGCGGTGACTGCGGGCGCCTGTAGCAATCCAGGGCCACGCCCGACCTACATCTATCCGGCCCCAAATTGGGAACCGTTCTTCCGGCGACACGTCTATCGTTACGGTCCGATCCTGATTTGCGAACCGGTGCTTCAAGCCACCAATGTGATTTCGGTGCGTTACTGACCCCGGGATGGTCGTCCGAACATCCACAATGACCGGCCCAGCGGGCTGACTGGGCTGCGCTCTCTTTGAGAGCGACGCTTGGCCTCCGCAGGGAGCCGATTCGTTGTTCGGTACATCTGCCGGGCTCGATCTGTCGCCGTTTTGTTGAGCACTTGATGCCAACGACACGGGCTGGCGAGGCGCACCTTCGCAGCCCGGTAGAACCACGTAACACCTTTGCCAAGCTCTCGTTTTGGTCGACCGCGCGCCCGCCCCGGCGGTCGGGTTCCCGTCGCTGCGCCCGCCAACAAAATTATCTTGCGCGCTTCCCGGGGGCGCGGAAACATCCCTCCTCCAGATCGACGGCGGGTGATGGATGGAACGATGCTTGTTTGGATCGTAATTTTATTCCTTTGGATTGCACTGATATCGCTGATCTTGCACGACGCCACCAAACAGGACAGCAACGGCAGCGCCGTTGTTCTTGCCGCTGGAAAAATCGGACTCTGGATTGGGCGGAAGGCACGATCCAGCAGCGCGACCGGGCATCAGAACGCAAAGAAAACTTCATTGCAGCCCTCGTTGAAGGTCGTGGAGCCTGTGGTGCGTACTGTTTCGTCGTCTTCGGAAGCAGCGCCACAGGAAGAACCAGGCGCGGAGAAGCAAACCCTCGGCCGGCCGAAAAAGAAGAAGTGGTGGAGCAAGGATTCCCGCACGGAGATAACCGGTGCGGAGCTCGAAGCAGCAATATTGGAGGCCGTGAAGAAAACCGCACCCTGCGAAGACTTCATCGGGGTGATCGTCGGACGCAAGACCCCTAAATCGCACCTCGATCCAAACTGGGAAGTTCAGGGAGCAAAATTCGGCAAGGCGGACCGAAAGCTGGTGGAAGAAACGTTGGCAAGCGTCGTCCCGCGCATGCAGAAAGAACTTGTGCTCGCCGAGGAAAGAGACGCCACCCCACGACGCGTTGTGCTCTGATCGGCAGCGCCGATCTATCGCGCCCCTTCAGTCGCGGCGTCTGCGCCGAATCAGAACGACCGCCGTCAATACGACAGCCAGGGCAACAAGCGCCAATATGGCAATCTCCTGCCGCGTGAAGCCGGCATGAACATGAAGGGTATGCCGGAGGACGGCCGCGGCAATCACCGCGGCGACGAGAATGCCGGCGAGATATCTCATCCGTATTTTGGTAGGATCCATTACAGATAAACGTTCGCGCAGTGCGGCACCGGACAGGTCCGCGATTGATGGATTTCAGCAAAGCCGCCGGCGTTGGTTTGGCGCGGGCTGTGCGCCCGCTGTGAAGATACCCATCGAACACTCAGCCCTTGTGCGTCTCCACCGCTGAACCGCTTTGCCAAAGTACTTGTCTTCTGAGCGCCACAATCAACCCGGCGAACGAGGGTCGTTAACAATCGGTGCCTCACCGTTCATTTCGCTCTACCGTCCTCCTAGCATGATTACGTCGTGTTTCGCACGCGAAGTGCTGGAAGCTCAGAACGCCAGCGGGTCTCATTGGCAATACATTCCGCGTGCGCCGAGAAGACCCATGATCGAGCGGCGGGCGCCCGATGCGCGCATGGACGACTGGTGTCAGCCAAGCATGCGAACGTCAGCGACGCTTGGCAATACCCCTACACGGATTTCTCAGGACGCTCCGCTGGCGGAGTACGCGCTTTCGCAGCCAACTCGGCCCGTCGAACCCGAGCTCTCAGGCGTAGTATTTCGGCATACTGCTCGGCAAGGTTGCAATCAATCCCGGTTTCCCCGCTCGTCCTGGAAGTGATCTGCTGCATCTGGTGCACCCGGTTCGGATCATCATCGCGGTTCGCTTCAGGTTCAGACCGCGCCCTCGTTACAACCCCACAGCGTTAACACAGGCAAGATGGACGAGCATTGTGACCGGTACAAGAATCAGGTCGATTCTCGACCCGATGACCGTGCCGGCACGTTAACCCTGTTTATCACGTTAACCCTGTTCATCGAGGCGCGCTCCCGATTGGCGCATGCAAAGTGATTTCGTAACTTCGGGCCGAACGCCAATCACAAACATGGGAGCCTTGCCGCGTGCGTGAACGATGCGCTCAGACCGATAATGCTTGCCGAATTAATGCGCTGCGATAGAATATCAAAGTTGATTTGCTATTTAATTTTTCGACGACGATATTTTGAATGGACGATCTTTCATGTCGGAAATTGCCAAACCAATCCCGGACACGAGAGTGGGTCCGAAGAGCGTTGCGCCGGTAGGGGGCGCCATCAAACGGTTGATCGACATCATTCTGGCGACCGTGGCGATCGGACTCATGCTGCCGCTCCTCGTTCTCTGCGCGGTTGCAACATTCCTCGCCTCGGGACGGCCGATCATCGCCCGCCATCCGCGGATTGGTTTTCGCGGTCGTGCTTTCGGGTGCTTCGGTTTCGTGACTTCCGCCGAAACGCGCGTCACGCGTTTGGGCGCCGTCCTGCGCAAGGCCGGTCTCGATGACTTGCCGCAACTGTTCAATGTGCTGCGGGGCGACATGAGCATCGTAGGACCGCAGCCCATCACTTGTGACGAGTTCGATCAGTACGCCGATCAGGCAGAGGCCTATCTGTCGTGCAAGCCGGGCATTACCGGGCTCTGGCGAGTGTACGGCAAGACGAGCCTTCTCGATCGCGTGCGCCTGGACAACAACTATGCCGGAAGCTGGTCTCCGTTGCTGGATGCCAAGATCGCCATCTCAACCTTGTCCGCCGCACTGGGCCCGGCAGCGCGCCGCTAAAGAGCGATTTTCCGAGAGTCGCTTTACTCTGTCGAATCGGCGAGTGATCGTCGATCCGTAACGCCATCCGGGGGATCTGCGACGATGTTTCGATTGTTCCCACGCCCACGAACCAACGAGCTGTTCAAGGCCCGGTCTCCGGAGCGACACATCGAAGTAGATCGCCTCAGGGCTGAAGCTGTGCTTCGCGCGATCGACGATGTGCTGCAGGCGGCCAAGGTTGAGCAGGCCGGCCTCACGGCACGCGTCGATGATGTACTCACACGAGCCGCCATCACGATGGGAAATGACACAGACGAATACCTCACGCGTGAATCCGAGGATAGCCGGAGTCAGGACACCCTCAATGCTGAAATCGCGAAAGGGCAGCGGCGGCTAACCGAGCTATCGCAAAATATCGGCCACTTCCAGTTCATGAAAACCGTGCTTCTCACCAGGTTTCCCGATTTCGATCTGGCAAAGACATCGACCGACCCAACGGCGACGACGACACGCTGATCCCTTTGGGCATCGGCAATGCATCCGTGCCCGGCGACGAAGAAAATCACCAGACGGACCGGCGAGCGAACAGCCCACCCATCCCCGCCCGAAAAGCGGCTACGGAGCTGCCTACATCTTGAAACGCAGGAACGGCCCGTTAGCGGTCCCTCTGCGTCCGCCCATGGCTCCCGACGTGAAATCCTGCCGGCAGGCCGTCCGTCCTCGCCGGGCTCAGGAGCAGGATTCGCCCGCCTGGAGCCTCCCGCATAGGTTTTCATTAATGTTTGTCACACTAAGCTCATTGCACAGATCACCACGATTCGGACTGCAGGATCAGCCACAGGCGCGCAAATGGAACTGCTTATCGCTCTTTGTCTGGTCGGAATTTTCTTTGGCGTCTACTGCCACTTTCTGGTCCTGGTGCCGCTAACGCTGGCCACAGCCATAGCCTGCAGCATCTTCGCGGCATGGTACGGCCAGACCATTTTCGAGACGCTGCTGACCATTCTGACATCGGCGGTCGCGCTTCAGGGCGGCTACATGATCGGGCTCACCACCCGCGAATTCCTGGTACCTTCCAGGCGTATTTGAGCCCTGGCCATCGGGCCGCCTGTCTTGCCACAGCGTTCGCCGAAACGGCATTGGCTGGCCGGCGGCGGAAACCAGCAAGCCAGGCCGAAGAACAGCCTCGCGCTCTGCCAGCGATTTGAATGCCGAAGTGGAAGCTGATCGTTCGAGGCCGATCAGCGGTGCGCTCTCGCCTTGCCCTGATGCGCCTCGGGAATCCTGAAGTCCTCAATCCTGCCGCCGGCCTTCAAAGCGGAAACCAGCCATCGCGGCTGCTTGCCACGTCCAGACCAGGTTTCTGACGGCTCTGCCGGATTTTGATATTTTGGGAAAACCACCGCATAAGGCCGCCGAGGACTCTTGTAACCCGGGGTGGCTGATTTTACCTCGACCGCGGCCGACGCCTGCACAATTTTTCCGCGATTGAGTTGGACCAGTCTGTTTTCGAGCTGGCGCTTCTCCGCGATAATCCGTTTGGATAGGAGAGCGGTAAGTTGCTCGTGAAGAGCCCACAGATCATCAAGAGGCATCGCCTCTAGTTCCGATTTGTCCATGGAGGTTCTACGCTTTCTTCGAATCGCGTTCACCATAACATATGTTCAATATAACATATTATGTAACACTTTACCTTCCGATGCTTGAGTCTTCCCTGCACGCCAGTCTGCGCCGAAGACGCCCAACCGGTCAAGCTGCCAAGGCCGGGGCGGTCGCGGCCCGGACAGTTGCACAATAGGGCCCACGCTGGCTCTGCACCCTTCCAGCATGCATCCGAGCGGTCCGTGCCACCGATCTGAAGTCATCAAGGTGGCCCCATCATTCGCGTCTGCGCGAAGCCGAATGGGCGATCGTGCTTCAGCGAGCCAACTGGCGATAGATCGCGGGAAGCGCCGCCGGTAACCGGCGGATGTTGCCGACGATGGCGTAGCCGCCGCGCCCGAACAGGGCTGGAAAGTAGGACTGCGCGCTTGCGTCGACCGTGACGCCGAACACCGCAACGCCCAGCCGTCGCGCCTCCCGCACGGCCTTGCGGGTGTCTTCGACTGCGGCGATGGGCGCTGGTTTGAGCCAGCGCAAAGTCCTTCCGCCCTGAGTCCGCTAATTGATCCGAAGGCGGAAGGAGACAAGCAGATGCGATCGGACTTGGCGAAATCCTACGGGCAGGACCGGCTGCCGCGCTACACCAGCTATCCGACGGCCCCGCATTTTTCGCCGGCGATTGGCGAGGAAAACTATCGGAGCTGGCTGAAGTCGATGCCGGTCCGTGAGCCGGCATCGATCTACCTGCACGTGCCGTTCTGCCGATCCATGTGCTGGTACTGCGGATGCCACACCTCGGTCACCAAGCGCGACGATCCGATCGCGACCTATACGGCAGGCCTGCGTACCGAAGCCCGCCTTGTCGCCGAGACAATCGGCCAGAGAATGCCGATCTCCCATGTCCACTTCGGCGGTGGTACGCCGACGATCATGCCGCCCGAGACGTTCGTGGATCTTGTCGGCGCGCTACGCTATTCGTTTTTCGTCCTTCCCGATGCCGAGATCGCCGTCGAGATCGATCCGCGCACGCTGACGGAGCCGATGGTCGAGGCGCTCGGCTATTGCGGCGTCAACCGCGCGAGCCTGGGCGTCCAGAGTTTTGACCCCGCCGTGCAGCGCGCCATCAATCGGCTGCAGAGTTTTGAACAAACCGCGGCTGCCGTCGAGCGTCTGCGCCGGGTGGGCGTTGGCCGGATCAATTTCGACCTGCTCTACGGGCTCCCGCTGCAGACGGTGGACTCGTGTCTCGACACCGTCGCCAAATGCGTCGAGCTTCGTCCGGACCGTTTTTCGGTGTTCGGTTACGCCCACGTTCCCTCGTTCAAGAAGCACCAGCGCAAGATCGCCGAAGACTCCCTGCCGGGCAGCACCGAGCGCCATCTGCAGGCCGAAACCATCGCCGAAGCCCTGCTGGACGCCGGCTACATCCGCATCGGCCTCGATCATTTCGCCCTTCCAGGCGACAGCCTGGCCATCGCGAGACAGGACGGCAGGTTGAAGCGCAACTTCCAGGGCTACACCGACGATTCCGCCGATACGCTCATCGGTCTTGGCGCCAGTGCCATCGGCCGCATGCCTCAGGGGTTCGTGCAGAACGCCGTTCCGACGCGCGACTATCTCGCGCGGATCGCCGAGGACCGGCTCGCTACCGCCAAGGGATACGTATTCACCAGGGAAGATCGCTTCCGCGCCGATATCATCGAGCGGATCATGTGCGACCTTGCCGTGGATCTGCCCCGGGTGTCCCGGTTGCATGGTCGGGACCACCAATCCGCGATCGTCGACCGGCCGCGGATCGAGAGCCTCATCGCCGACGGCGCCGTAACCATGATCGACGACCGGCTCTCGATCAGCGACGGCGCGGAATTTCTGGTGCGCAGCGTCGCATCGGCGTTCGATGCCCATCTTGCGAATTCTGCAGCAACGCACAGCCCCGCGGTGTGACGCGCCGACCAGAGATTACTTTGCCGCGAGAGACGGAGCCTGAACCGCCTCCATGTACCCGTGGCGAGTCTGCGGAATTTTTGTGCCGAGAATCCTGGATGCCACCAGCGTCCTCAGCACCTGCGCCGTGCCGCCGGCAATCGTGAACATGCGGGCATCCCGAACCATGCGTTCGAGCGGATAATCCCGCGAGTAGCCCCTGGCACCGAACAGCTGGAGCGCCTGGTTGGTGACCATGTTGGCCGTCTCGGAAGCGATGATCTTCGCCTGTGCTGCGAGCAGAGGATCGGGAAACGGGTCGGCGCTAAGCGCTGCCTGATGCAGCGACAGCCGCGCGGCGTTGAGCGCCACCGCCATGTCGGCCAGCATCCACTGCAGGCCCTGAAATTCAGCGATCGGCCGCCCGAACTGCTTGCGCTCCTTGACGAAGGTCATGGCCTTCTCAAACGCACCCTGCGCGAGCCCGAGCGCAACGGTTCCGGCGCCCACCCGCTGGCTGTTATAGGCGTCGATGAGGTCGGCAAATCCGCGCCGCAGTCCGCGCGGCGGCAGCACCAGCATATCCTCGGGGATTTCCAGGTTTTCGAAGATGATCTCCGTTTCGGGGATGCCGCGAAGGCCCATGGCGGGTTCGCGTTTGCCAATGATCAGACCCGGCGTACCGCCAAGCGCGAGGAAACCGCCGATCCCCTGCTCCGCGCCCCGCTCATCGAACACCCGCGCGAAAATCAGATGGAGTATGGAGACCCCGCCGCCCGTGATCCAATGCTTCTTGCCGCGGATGACATAGGTGTTGCCGTGCTTGTCTGCGCGCGTCGTCATCTCGGTCGCCGCCGATCCGGCTTCCGGCTCGGTGATGCAGATCGCGGGTTTATCGCCGGAAAGAACGAGATCAGCGCCCAGCCGCTTCTGCTTCTCGGTGCCATACTGCATGACCGCGGAGATCGCGCCCATGTTGGCCTCGACCGCAATGCGCCCCGTCGCCCCGCATACCCGCGCCATTTCCTCGATGATCAGGGCGGCTTCGAAGTAACTACCTCCCCGGCCGCCGTAGGATTCAGGAATCGTATAGCCCATGAAGCCCGCGGCCTTCAGCGCGGCCACGTTGTCGAAAGGGTAGGCTTCGGTTCGATCGATCTCCGCCGCCTTTGGTGCGAATTCGGTTTCGGCCAATTCACGCGCGGCACTGCGCAGCTTCAGTTGCTCGGGCGACAGTTTCATATCCATGGCATTATCCTCCCAGCGCGGTCTTTCGATCATTCGGCTCCGAAGCGCACCAAAACGCAACCGAATAATCCATGACGTAATCTGTGGCCCGGCATGCCGCTCCAGCTTTGCTTATCTCGCGCGAACCTGACATTAAGCAGAAGCGCGCTTGGAGACCTTCGAGATGTCCAATTCGAAAACCCCGCTTGTCGATCGCTTCGGTCCTGATGCTGCGGATATGGAATTCGGCGATGACGCCCCGTCCGTCCTCGGTCAGTTGGCGGCTCGCGGCTCGGTACGAAAATTCCGCTCCGATGCCATTCCGTATTCGACCTTGCGACGGCTATGTGCCCTGGCACTGTGTGCTCCGACGAAAAGCGATCTCCAGCAGCGCGACGTCATCATCATCGACGCGCCGCCCCTGAAATCCCAGATAGGCGCGATGCTGTCCGACGGACCTCTGGGCCAGAAATGGCTTGCAGACGTCCCGGGCCTTCTCCTCTTCTGCGGCAACAACCGGCGACAGCGTCGAATCCACACGTTGCGCGACAGGCATTTCGCCAACGATCATCTCGATGCCTTCTTCAACGCTGCGGTCGATGCCGCGATAGCGTTGTCGGCGTTCGTGATTGCGGCCGAGGCTGAAGGCCTCGGCGTCTGTCCGGTCAGCGCGGTCCGCAATCACTCCGCCGCGCTGTCACAGCTCCTGAAACTTCCCGACCATGTTTTCCCGGTAGCCGGCCTTGCGGTAGGATATCCGGCAGAGACGCCACAGATAAGCATGCGGCTTCCGCTGTCCGTGACAGTGCATCACAACACGTTTCTGGACGACGGCCTCGATGATGCCATCGAGGCATACGATCGGCGCCGCGAGGCAGCCCAGCCTTATGCGGCCCAGCGCTACGTCAGGGAATTCGGCATGGCCGAGACCTACGGCTGGTCGGAGGACAAGGCACGGCAATATGCTCGGCCCGAGCGCGCGGACTTCGGCGCCTATGTGAGGCGTATCGGCTTCAAGCTGGATTGATCAACTCGAAACGATCTTGCGCGGCCAGACGGGACATCAGTTGAGCCGGAAGAAGCCGATCGCTGCCTTGCTGCGCGCTCCGCCATGCAGACGCGGGGCGAGCAACGAAAGCCCCACTAGAAAATCGCGGCCTTGACGAGCGACGCAACGCGAATGAAATCGTCAAAGACGCCCGGTTCGAAGAAGATGGCGCGGCCAATCACGATGGCCCCAACCAACGACCAGAACAGGCCGGCGCCAGCCCACAACAGATATTTGGACGCACGCGAAGGCGCTGCGCCCTCTTCGGGCGCCAGATGCTCGCCAAACCGCTCGTATCTCAAGCGTTCCATTGCGCGGCCAATCCGTTGACTTGCTGGGAAAATGTCGTCGTTTCCGGCCGATAGAGCAACGGAAGCGATTTGCCTTTTCGAACCACGGAATGGAAACGTATTTCCGTATGGACCGGTCGCGGAATTGCTTTCTTCTTTGCCGGACCTTCGGCGCGTCACATGTCGCTTCGATGCCTTGATGCGGGCCACCGGAGTGCATCCGACGTGGTCCGGCGAGCGGGCCGCGAAATCTCGCAGGCTCGGGCCGGGCTCTGGACACTTTTGCAAATGCCTCGATCGTGAAACGGCGGCGCCGCCGGACCGTGGCCCTGACTCCTCACACTGTGTGCGGAAGGTCACTGCAGACGCGCGAACTTTTGATTGAAATTTTCCAGAAACTTTAGCGGCGCTGTTTACTCGAACTTTGGATGTGGCGCTTAGTCCACGCCGACAGTTCCTTGTCCGGAACAAAAATGCGCCACCGCCATAAGGCGGCCAATCTTCCTGCCCAGTACCAACGGATCATTTGAGTGTTCATTCGTATCGCCAAGATTTGCGTCGCGACAGGCTCAATTGGATCAAGCTTTATCCGGCCTGAATGGAAATGAATCCAGCACGCGAATCGATCGAATTGTTGGGCCAGATAGCGCGGATCGTGTGGTTTGAAGGGAAAAAACACGGGCTGCGCGATCGCGAATGGATGGCGCTGCGTTTTCTCTCCCGCGCCAACCGCTTCTCCAGGACGCCCTCGGCGTTGGCGAGTTACGTCGGCACGACCAGGGGCACCGCGTCGGTGCTCGTCGACGAGCTTGAACGGCTCGGATACCTGGAAAGGAAGCGTTCCGCCGAGGACAAGCGCTCGGTGATGCTGAGCCTCACGCAGAAGGGCAAGAAAGTCCTGGTGCGCGACCCTGTCAATGTTCTCGTGGATGCGATTGCCGCGCTTGATAATGAAGGCACGATCCGCCTTCGCGACGCGCTCCGGCATGTGCTGGACCAATCTGATGTGGCCGAGCAGCAACAGCATGCCGACGTTTGCAAACGGTGCATCTTCCTCAGGGAAGACCGCATGTCTACCGAGAGCAAGACGTCGGCGGAGTTCACCTGTCGCCTGTTTCGTGCCGCGATCGCAGAGGAAGAGATCGAATTGCTGTGCACCAGTTTCGAACATCACCGGCAATAGAAGGTGGTTACGGCGTCCCCTTACGGGCAGAGTAGATCGCTCCGCCGCTGGACAACACGACCAGGCGCCCATTCTCGTTTCCGATCTCCTCGATACGACCGAGCCCGGGCACTTGTTGTCCGAGAACGGCTTCGACGACACCATTTGGTCCCTGCAGGATAGCAACCCCCTCGTAAGCCTGGCGAACCGCCCACCCCTTGACCGCCTTTCGAGTTGCCGACGCGCGTTCAGAGGGAGACGCCGAACCGGTGAACTCGGGGACGGAAGCTGCCGACGCCATCAACGGCATCGAGGAGGCCGGCGGCTGAGGTTGCGAGGTGACCGGCGTAGGAACCTGTGCCTGCGACTGGGCAAGCCTGTCGAGCTTTGCGGTCGAGGACGAGCTTACCCGCTCGATGCGGTCGAGGTTCTCAGCGAACCGGCCGAAGCGATCGTTCGTCGCCTTGCTCGACAAGTCGACGGCAGTGCGCAATCCATCGAGATTTTCCGAGACGCCCGCCACCTGCTTGCGCAGCTGGGCGACCGTTTCGCGCAACATCCTGATCTCGGCGTTTGCCGCGACGTTGGTTTGACCCGGCAGCGTGGTGAGGTAGGCGATCACGCCCGTGCAAGCGCTGACGACCAGGCCCACGGCGATCGCCAATGTCGCGAGCGGAACGACCCAGGTCGGACGAGGCGCCGGGGGCTTGGCCACTATAATGGCCGGCCGTACCACCGCCGGCGCAGGTTTCGGTATCGCCATCTTTTCCAGGCGCGCCTTTGCACGGATGCGTTTCAACCCCTCGAGCGCCTCCTTTGCGAGGGCTTCATCGGTCGCTGCGGCCGTTGCGCCCATCGCGCCGGCCGCAGGCTCGGCTGCTCGCGTCGAGCCATCCTTCGGGTCGCCCGCTTCCGGAGCCTGCTTCGCCGCCCTGGAAAGATCTGAGGTCCTGATGGGACGAGCCTTGCCGTCGGACAACATATGAAATGCTCCGTTTCGAATCGATCTTGCCGAAGCGAGGCTAGTTGCCGAAGCTTACCCGAAACCGGTGTCCAGCAAGCCGTCCGCCACACGCTGCGACAGCAACTGCCACCGTTCCGCCACGCGCTGCATGCAAAGATGCGACTCGAAAGCCACACTCCCGCCAAGATTGAAGAAATTTGAGCCGCGCGGCGTCACCCGATTCAGGTTGCCGTATAGCGAGTATGCCCGCGGCGGCCATTCCCGAATTGAAAAACAAATCAACGGCCCGGCCACGCAATACTGTTGAAAACAGCTTCAATTCCGCAGTCGCGAAGAAGGATCGAAGACACGCAGGCAAATATACTTTGAAGCCCAAACCAACTAGTACGATCGAATTACGAAGAAGCGACCAGCAAAGAACAAACAGCAACAAGTTGGTTTACCAAGAGGTTCGTTTCGCGCGCTTGATAACGAATCGCTAACCGTTACGGTTTCAGGCAAGTGATTCTCGCCTGGTGGCGAGGAGATCGACACAGACCAGCGGTGTTCGGACGCGATGAGCAACTTGGCGCAACTGTTCTAGATCGTTTCTCAAAAAGCTCCGCGGGGTGATCTGCAAAGCACCCGCCGAGCCTCACGTTGTAGCGTTCAGTATCAAAGTCAAAGTAGCAGGCCTGCAAGCGCAGGCACTGAATGCGTAAGGCTGCCTGCGAATATCTCAAACAGAACAATCGTTCGCAGGAAGAATGTCGTCAAACAGCATGGCAGCTAGTCCGGGTCCAGGCATAACAACAACTTGCCGGCCGGGCTTCAGCGAGTACGGAACAGGGGCAAAAGACTGATGTATATCATCGTTGATGACCGCGAAAATGTCGCTAACAGCTACGTTGGAGGGCTGGTTCGTGAAGGCGTTTCATCGATCGCCTTCTCCTCCGGCGAATTCTGGGACTGGCTGCAATCTGCGAACGAGGCAGACCTGGCAGCGGTCGACGCCTTCCTTGTGGGAGATTTCGACGCGCGCGGAAGCCTTCCGCGGGCAGTGCGCAGGCGATCGTCGGCTGCCATCATCGCTGTGAGCAGCCACAAGATGCTCAAGAACACACTGGAGCTGTTCGAGGCCGGGGTAGACGACGTGGTGCATGCTCCGATCCATCTGCGCGAGATACTCGCCAGAACTGCGGCGATCGCGCGCCGCAGGATGAGCGATCTGCCGCGGCCATGCGAAACCCGTCTTCAGGTCTTCTTCAACGGCCGCGATCCTGAAATCGCGGGCCATGCCCTCACCTTGCCTCGCCGCGAGCTGCGCATTCTCGAATATATGGTCGGCAACCACGGCAAATGGATCACCAAGACGCAGATATTCAACGCGGTCTACGGCATATTCGAGTCGACGTTCGACGAGAGCGTGATCGAGAGCCATGTGAGCAAGCTGCGCAAGAAGCTTCGTGATCGATTAGGCTTCGACGTGATCGTGGCTCGGCGGTACGTTGGGTATCGACTGGATATTCCGGCGCGCGACGCCATCGACGTGCCGATGCAGGATCTCGGCGACGTCGGCATGCTCATCAACAGACCCCATGCCCTGCCGGCGGCGTACTCCGCCGGCAGCTAGAGCGCGATGAGAACGAAAAGGATTATCTTTGCGCCGCGAATGAGACATCCGAAATAGCCAACACCGGTTCTCCGCACGCTTCAGGCGGGCGGAGAACCGGTGCGTTTTCAGCCGTAGGCGGGATTGGAAGTTTGAGCCGGCGGTCCTGGACTGGCTCGCAGCACACCCACGCTACGGCTTCCGCTGGAATTCTTCCCTGGAGACGTAATTGAAATCCTCAATGAGGACGTCCTGCACGACGTCGGCCTGCATACGCTCATTGACGCGCTGCTTGATGGCTCCTGTGAGGATGGACAGATCGTAGCGGGCAAGCTTCCTGAAATCCAGACGCTCATCCGCATAGATCCTGCGAAAGGCTTCATCGACGACAAACGGCTCGGGCGGAACGGCGAGCTGGTGCATGGTCTTCGCCTCGACCGTATAGACAAACCGTGCAACGATATAGCCCTGCACCGCGCCGTTCTCGACCATGGGCACGCTCAGCACCCGCGTCTTCTGGTATTGCAGGCCGTCGAGATATTCGTCCTTCGCGGAGAGCGCGCTGCCATTTTCCTTCCAGTAGGCGACGGCATAGCTTGTCCCTGCCGTGAGAATGCATACCCAGAGCCCGGCCAACACCAGCCTGATCATTTGCTGTCTCGCGCGGTCCGGGCATAGGTGCCGTCCGACTCGGCTTCCTTGATCGCCCTCACGATAATGGTGGCCACTTCGCGCACGGCGTCGTAGTGCATCTCCAGGATTTTGCGATTTCGCTCGAGCTTCTGACGCAACCTCTGGACTTCCTCCGTAACCTCCGCCTCGCCACCGAGATAGATCCGCGCCCGCATCAGGCGAACGAATTCCAGCATGCTCCGGCTCTTCCGCGCGCTAAAGTCGTCGAAGTCGATCTTCTTTCCGGTCTCGAGCGCGACCGTTTCCTCCTCCACCACGTTCTCTAATCGTCGGATCGCCGCCAGCAGGCCGTGCACCTCGTCCGATCTTGCGCCGTTGGCCTCCATGGCTTTGCCGCCCACATCCGGCACGTGCACGGGCAACGTCGTCCCATCCCGGCCTTCGATCTGTACGTCAAATGATTCGGCCATCACGGCCATCGCGCTGTTATCTATCTGCATTGGAAAATCCCCCAGCTTTCGTCGGCTGGAGCTTTTTCCGTTCTGATTGAATCAGAACCGAGCTCTAGCCTTTTGTTTTGGCGCGTTTTCTTCACGCGAACCGGTACCCACTTCGCTTGAAAACGCTCTAATCCGAAGCTCATCATCCCGTCTTTCCTGAATCGTCCCGCGCCGCCGGATGCGCAGCAGCGAGTTGCTTGGCAATGCCGATGCCTTTGCCCTGCGCAAGCTGATTGCCGAGCTGTTCCGCCAACATCGACCGCCAGACGGTGCCGGCTGTTCCCTTTCCGAAAAGGTCCTGCGACTGTTGCGGAAGCATCGTCTCGACGAAGACCTGGAGAACGAAGGCCTCGAACTTGCGGTACACATCTCCCGGGGATGAAGCCTTGATCACCTGCACTGGCGCGGCCGCGTTCGGCGACCCCGGCTCGGATTGCACGGCCTTCGTCGATTGATCCGCAGCGGCACGCGCCGTTGCAGCGGCCTTGCTGACCTCTGAGTCCATCGTGGCGGCAAAGCCGGCATAGGGGGACTTCAGGGCATCCAGTTTCGCGGTCGCTGCGCGTTGCGTCGCTGGATCCGCAGCCTCCAGGACGTCGAGAACAACATCAGGTGTGGGTGTCACGATCATTCTTTGAATCCAGCTAGTCGGGCGTCGCCGGCCGATCACGTACGCCGGCGTGCACACCTGTCATTTCCTCGAGCGCACGCCTTTCCGCATCACGAAGGTTGGCGGCCGCGGCCGCCCTGGCGATCTGCTCCAGATGCTTCACACGGCGGTTTTCTGCCCGAACATGGTCGAGCTGCCCGGATGCCTTGGCCTGAACCGCACGAGCCCCCGCGCCGGTCGTCGTCAAGCGCCGCGCGATCGATTCGCTGGACGACCCCGTCGGCAGCCGCATCTCGTTGAGCGCCGTGACCAGATAGGCTTCCTCCTCCTGCAGGTTCTGCTCCTGCTGCCGCAATTGCGCGAGTTGCCACTCGGACAGCCGGAGCTGCAGCTTCATGAGCGAGACCATCCGACCAAGCTTCTCGGCGCGCGACTTCATGTCTGGTTCAGCCCGCCGCCCAGGACGAGACGCCAATCATGAACTGCGTCAGCAGCTCATCGCTCGTAAGGTAAAGCAGCAAAAACCCGCCAAACATGACAAAGGGCACCGAGATGAAATAGACGGGTATCGTCGGCGTCAGCTTGTTGATGAGGCCGATCGCGAGATTGACGATGACCGAGTAGACGATGAACGGACTGGTGATCCGCAGCGTCAGCACAAAGGCCTCCGAGAGACGATTGAGCAGTTGCGCCAGCGCCATGTCTCCGCCGAGCTTGTCGCCGGGATGCCAGACATCATAGGAGTTCATGAGCCCCCGCAGCACCAGCCAATGCTGGTCCGTCAAGAAAAACAGGGTAGTGGCAGCAGCCATGATCAGCGGGACCAGAGCCGGCGCCGGTTCGACATCGCCGACCTGCGTTCCTGGGATGGTGCTCAGCCCGATCGCGTTCGCCATGGCCGTTGCCATGGTCTGAAGCGCCAGAAAGAACACGCGTCCGCCAAGACCGATGACACTGCCGATCAGGAGCTCGGTGCTGATGAGCAACGCCAGCCTGAGCGGCGAGGCATCGGCCAGCAGTGGCCGAAGTGTCGCTGCCAGCAAGGGCGCGAGCGCGAAGCTGGTAACGATCGCGATGAACAGACGGACCTGGGGGGGAATGTTGAGGCTGGAGAATCCCGGCACCAGCATCAGGCAGGCGCCGATCCGGCAGAACACGATGAAGGTCGCCAGCACGCTGTCTGCGAGGCCGCTGATCACGAAACGGCCCCAAGCGATCTGATTTCAGCACTGCGTGCGACCTCGACATGCGACAGGATCGGCAAGGTCGGGAATACCCGCTCCAGGATCATCCGGACATAGGGACGGGCTTCCGGGGTCACCGCCAGCACGACGCTGGTTCCCCCTTCCGTGAACTTCCGGACCGCGGCGCTGGCTTCGGTCGCGAATTGCTCGATCAACCGCGGGTCCGCGTCGAATTCGACGACGTCTCCCTTGGCGTCGCGCTTCAGGTTCTGGTGGAATGCCAGGTCCCAGCGATTGCCGAGACGAACAACGTTCAGCACGCCGTTGTCGGAAAGATCGCCGCAGATCTGCTGTGCGAGACGCATCCGGACATGCTCAGCGACCTGCTCCGAACGCCTTACATGCGGCGCGATCTCGGCAATCGCCTCGAGGATAAGATGAAGATTCCTGATCGATACACGCTCGGCCAGCAGAATCTTCAGGATCGCGAGTAAACCCGAGTAGGAGATTTGCGACGGACAGAGATCATCGACCAGACGCCTGTATTCCGGATCCAGCCGCTCCAGCAGGGCCCGCATATCCTTGTAGGACAGCAGCTGGGCGAGGTTTGCCCGGATGACCTCGCTCAGATGCGTGAGCAGCACCGATAGATTGTCAACCGGCTTGCAGCCCTGCCGTTTGACTTCTTCCGCGAAGGCTTCCGTCACCCACAGCGCCTTCATGCCGAAGGCCGGCTCGATCACCTCGTCACCGGGCACATCGGGCTTGCCGTCCTGGTCCACGAGCACGAGCACTTCACCCAGCCGGAGCTGACCATGAGCCACCCGCGTGTCGTGAAGCCGGATCTGGTATCCCTTGGGATCGATCGACAAATTGTCGGTGAGCTTGATCTCCGGAATCACGAACCCATACTGCTTGGCAAATTTCTTGCGGATCTTGCTCACCCGATGGGCGAGTTCGTTGCGGGAGCCCAGCAGATGAACCGCAAGCTGGCTTCCCAGCGAGAGCTCGATCTCCGCGGTCTTGAGCAAATCCTTGACCGTTTCCTTGGCCTCGTCCTGGGCCCGCTCGTCTGCCTTGCTCGCCTCCTCCTTCTGCTGCTCGGCCGCCCGTCTTTTCGGCAGCGAGTAGCCCACAAATCCCATGACCCCGCCGAGCAGCGCGAACGGCAGGAGCGGCAGCCCGGGCATCAGCGCCAGGACGAACATCATCAGGGCCGCCGCCGACACCGCGCGGGGATAGCCGCCGAGTTGCCGCAGCACCGCCTGCTCCGCCGATCCCCTGGTTCCGCCTTTCGAGACCAAGAGACCGGCCGAAAGTGACACGATCAACGCCGGCATCTGCGTCACGAGGCCGTCGCCCACGGACAATTTGGTATAGACGTCGGCCGCTCGACCGAGCGTCAGGCCGTGATGCGTCACACCGATGATGATGCCGCCAAAGATGTTGATCGCCGTGATAATCAGGCCGGCGACGGCGTCGCCACGCACAAATTTCGAGGCACCGTCCATCGCACCGAAGAACGCACTCTCTTCCTCGAGCTCGCGGCGCCTGCGCTGCGCTTCCTTGTCGTCGATCAGGCCCGCGGAGAGATCCGCATCGATCGCCATCTGCTTGCCGGGGATGGCGTCCAGGGTGAAGCGGGCGCCTACCTCGGCGATGCGGGTCGCGCCCTTGGTGATCACGACGAAATTCACCGTGACCAGGATCGCGAAGATGATCAGCCCGATGACGAAATCGCCGCCCATGACGAACTTGGAAAAGCCCGCAACGACGTAGCCGGCGGCGTGTTCGCCCTCGCCGCCGCGCGACAGGATCAGGCGGGTGGTGGCGATGTTCAGGGCGAGCCGCAGGATAGTCGCAATCAGCAGCACGGTCGGAAAGGCCGAGAAATCGAGCGGACGCTGTATCCACAGCGCGACCATCAGGATGAGCGCCGACAGCGCGATCGAAACCGCAAGACCAAGGTCGACCAGGATTGACGGGATCGGCAGAAACAGGATCGTGAGCATGGTCACGATGCCGCCTGCGAAGAAGACGTCCGCACCAAGGCGTCGCTGGGCTGGCAGGGTAGCAGTGAGCGTATTGGGCATGGGTCACCGGCGGCAAGTTCCAGTGTGCAATCTGCCGCGCAAAGCTTACGCGAGGGTGGCGGTGACGGCCAGGCGGATCAGAATCCGTGCTCGATCCGCGAATAAACCATCTCGGTGAACGTGGAGAGATGCGCGCCGATGAACGAGCCGGAGACGGCCACGACCAGGAGAATGACGATGATCTTCGGAACAAAGGTCAACGTCACTTCCTGGATCTGGGTCAACGCCTGGATCAGGGCGATGATGGTGCCCACGAGCATCGCGGCGCCGACCGCGGGCCCGGAGGCGACGATGATGGTCCAGATCGCCGCCTGGACCATATCGAGGGCATCTCTCTCGTTCATGACTGGCTGATCGTGAGGCCGGGCCCGACCCCGACTTTTGTGCCGTCTTCGAGCGTCGCAATGGAGCCGTCGCTGTTGATGGAAATCGAAACGACCTTGCCGCTGAAGCTGGCTCCGGTCGCATCGGTGAAACTGACGGTCTTTCCGATCAGCCCGTCGGCCTGCGACAGCGACTGCGACGACAGCAGCGCATCCAGCTTCGAGTTGGTCTGCATGGCCTGTTCGACCGTCGATAACTGCGCGAACTGGCTCATATATTGCGCGGTGTCCATCGGATTGGTCGGATCCTGGTTCTTCATCTCGGCGACCAGGAGCTGCAGGAACGTGTTGTAGTCGACGGTGCTCGTCGACGTGGTCTTGGTGGACGAGTTCGCCGAGTATCCCGTATTCGTCGCATCGGTCGCGCTGGTGACGTTCATTTGCCTCTCCGCTGTCAGGCAGCCTCGAATGGAAGATTGGTCGCAGCGCCGGACAGGATCGCCTGCTCCACCGGGAACAGTGCCCGAATCCGCTTGAGCGCCTCGTAGTAGCGGTCCGCTCCAACCAGGTCGTCGATCGCGGCCAGACCCTCCAGCATCTCCTGGTTCTCGCACACCGCCTTCAGAGCGGCGTGATGCTGCCCGTAAAGCCCGTCAGCATCCTGGTGGTCCGTCGGATTCATCAGCATGAGCTGGACGATGAAATAGAGCTGCCGCAGCGCCGTGGTCGCGTCGGCCGCCTGCATGACCTGACCTTCCAGAAGGAACATCACGTCGTTGACGAGCTCGATCGCGACCTTCCGGTCCACGCGCAGCACTGCCCCGTTGACGTAGATCAGCTCTCCCGCCCGCAAGGATATCTTCATTGGAGTGCGTCCCGGATCAGGCTGTTGATATCGATGAGTCCCGTCACGTCATTGGACCTTTCCTCCCGCAGGCGGTCGGCCTCTTTGACGATCCAAAGGCCGACCGAAATGATGTCGGCGCGCAGCTTGTCGGGAAACCCGTTTTCCGGATGCCCGAGATCCTCGATGAGGACGGTCCATAGCCGCCGGATGTAGAGCAGGCTTTCGATCAGATCCTCGTTGCTGAAGGCGCCTTTGCGAAGCCGCTCCAGCCGGTCGATGCCGAGACTCAAGGCTTGCCGCTCGCGCGACCGTGCCTCGTGGCCGCTGTCTTCGACGACCGTATCGTAGGCGTCCCAAGTCATCATTCCTGCCCTAGAGGTAGTTGATGAGGCTGATCTTCTGCAGCCGCGCGGTAAGCGCGAGCGCCGTATCGATCTGATTCTGCAGGGCATTGACGCGGACCGACGCCTCGGATGGATCGACTTCCTCCATGGCGACGACCTGTTGGTTGAGAATGTCGTGCTGGATCTTCAGTTTATCCGTGGCGCCGGACACCCGCTGCTGGATCGCGCCGACGCTGCCGCCGAGCACGGCGAGATCATAGATGGCGCCGCTGACGAGACTGACGGCCTTGTCCACGACGGTCTGGAAGGTGGCCTGGCTCAGACCAGCGTTACCGAGATCGGTCAGCATCGTGTAGGCCTCTGCAAGCTTGCGGAAGCCCGGCTGGTTGGCGCTCACCGAGGTGTCGACGACCTCGGTCGTGGAAATGCGGCTGGTCAGCGTTTCATCAGTGGCCGACGACCAGTTGGTGTTCCAGGCCGGGCTGGCGAACTCGGCATCGAAGCTGATGTCGAGGAAGGTTTGCATCTGCGCGGGGGTGATGGTGCTCACGTTTGCCGAGGACTGCGCGAAACCGAAGGCCGCCAGAAAGTCCGCGTCGACCGCGTTCTTGCTGGTCGAGCCGGCCGTGTAGTTCGCGATCGGCGCGTTCTGCGTATCGAGGCCCGCGAACAGGAACGAGCCGTTGTAGGAGACGTTGAGCGCGCCGATCAGATCCTGCAGATTGGCCGACGCGCTCGGCAGAAGTATTCGCTGACCGCCGTCGGCATCACGTGCGGCGATCAGGCTCTTGAGGAAATCCTGGGCCGTCGTGCCGAGCTGGTTGATCCGGTTCTGGGTCACATTCAGCCGTCCCGCAACGAGCTCATTGGTATCCACGATCTGGTCCATGAAGCTCATCTCGGCGCGCAGCCCGACGTCACGCCCCGTGGCCGTGCCGAGCTGCAAGCCGGGATCGGCGAACCGGCCGGTGGTCGCTTCCTTGGACGCCTTGCTCAGCGCGCTCTGGTTGCTCGTGATGGAATACCTGAGTGACGAAGACAACATCAGGGTCGAGACGTAGTTCGCGCTCATCATGGTTATCCCACCGCCGCCAGCAGAGTGTTGAACATGTCGTCGACGGTCGAAATGATCTTCGACGACGCCGAATAGGTACGCTCGACCTGCAGCATCAGCGACATTTCGTCGTCCATGTTGACGCCGTTGACATTCGAAAGCGCCGCATTGCTGCGGTCGAGCAGCGTGTTCTGGTATTGGGCGCTGTCATCGGCCGTCTTGCGCCGGTTCTCGATCCAGCTCGCCGACGACGAGGCGAAATCGATCACGCTCCCGCTCGGCTTGCCCTGGGCGGCGGCGTCGAACGGCTGCGGCGCATCCATGCTGTCGACGAGCTGCTGAAGTCGCGCCGAGAAACCGGGCACACCGGTGGTGTTGTAATTGTAGGCGGCATTGCCGCTGATCGCGCCGTCTCGCAGCAGGTTCGGGTTTCCGCCCGAGGCTGGATCGACCGAGGCAGCGACCGTGATCGTGCCGGCGAGACCGACCGAAACGGTTGCGGCTGCGGGCATCGCCGGCGCGCCGGGATAGGTGAAGAGCCCGGGCACGTCCGGCAGCGCGGCGCCGGACTGGTCAATTTCCCTGAAGGCGTCAATCAAGCCGCGCGCGATTTCGTCGAGCTGGGACTGGTAAGTGACTGTCGCCTTGTCGCGCAGTTCGGCGAGGCCCGCGATCTTGCCCGATTTGAGCGGCATGACGGAGGACGCGCCGGTTACCGGCACGCCGTCGATATAGACCGCATTGCCCGTGGTGCCGGCTGTATAGGCGTTGGTCGGCGCAAAACTTACGGGACGCGCCGACTTGTCATACAGGACGACGCCACTGTCGGTGTAAAGCGCCGCATCCCCATTGGGGCGGATCGAGACCGAGATGCCGATTTCCTGCGACAGCTTCGAAATGATGGCGTCGCGCTGATCGAGGTAATCGGTGACGTCGTCGCCGGTGGTCGTGCCCTTCACGACCGCGGTATTGACCGTATCGAACTGGGCGAGCAGCCGATTGATGTTGGCGACCGAGGCTGCCATATCCGCATCCGCGTTCTCGCGGGCCGACTGCACGGTCCTGGTCGCCTGGTTGAGCGAGGTCGCCATATCCTTTGCGGCCGAAACAGCGGATTGCGCCAGCGTCGCATTGTCGGGCGCGGTCGCGTATTGATGCAGCGCCTGCTTCAGTACATTGAGCTGCGCGGTCGGCGACTGGTCGAGCTCCGGATCGTCCACCGTCGCAGCCGCGATCTTCTGGAGACCGTCATAGATCACACTCTGCTTGGTGGACGCCGATGTAGCGGTCAGCACGTTGGTGAAAAGGCCAGCACTTGCCGCGCGCTGGATCGCCGCTACGTAGACGCCGTTGCCCGGGAAATTGTCCAGCACGGCGATCTTGCGCGAATAGCCGAGCTCGCTCGCGCCGGCGATATTGCGCGAGATGACCGACGACTGGACGCCCAACGCCATCAGGGACGAGCGGGCAGAACCGAGAGCGGCAGTAAGGGACATGGCGTACTCCAGAGCGCGGATCGGCTCAGCGCTTCAGGTTGACGACAACGTCCAGCAGGTCCGCGCCGGTCTGGAAGGATTTGGAATTGGCGGTGAAGCCGCGCTGCGACTCGATCATTGACGTCAGCTCGTCGGCAAGATCGACGTTCGAATTCTCAAGTGCTCCAGACGCAATGGTACCGAATCCGCCGACACCGGCAGATCCAATCTGCAGGTTTCCGGAGTCCAGGCTCACCGAATAGACGTTGCCGACTTCCGGTTTGAGATTGTCGGGGCTCGGGACGTCGGCGAGCGCGATCGTGTAGATCGGCAGCATCGTCCCGTTCTCGAGGACTGCGGTCACGATACCCTTGTCATCGATATCCACCTTCTCGACGGAAGACGGAGCATTGCCGTTGACCGTCGTCTTGAAGCTGAAGCTCGAGGCGACCTGAGTCACGCTCGCCATGTCGACCGTGAACGCCGAGCCACCGGGAACGTTCACCGTGAGCGACGTTGGTGGACCCGCCATCGCACCCTTTCCAACCGCAGTCGTGTCGAAGGTGAAGGTGCCGAGGCCGCCGGCCATCGGGGTTCCGGCTGCCGAGTCATAGACCTGGATCTGCCAGGTATCCACGCCGGCAGCCGTCGCAGTCCTCGACATATAGACATCGAGCGTTACGGGCCTGCCGATATTATCATAGGCCACGATCGAACTTTTCGACGAGTAAGAAGCCGGGCCAGGAGGACCCGCGATGATGGCCGCACTGGGATCCAGATTGCCATTTACGGTCGCCAGGGTCGAAGGCGCGGCCTGAAGCTGCGCCTGATTGACGTTGACGATCTGCATCCCCGCGGTGCTGTTCGTGGAAATATTGGTCACCGCGCCGGGGTAACCCATGAGATAGAAGCCGGCCGCATTGACCAAATTGCCCTGGCTATCGGGCACGAACGACCCGGCCCGCGTGAGGAACTGTTGCGTGCCCGTGGGGTCCGAAACCACGAAAAAGCCGTTGCCCTGCACGGCAAGGTCCGTCGTCGACGTGGTGAACGACAGATGTCCGGGATCCGTGATGGCATAGCGGACATGCGTTTCGACTGCGCCCGAATCGTAATTGCCGGAGCCGCTCTTCAGGATCAGCGAGGAGAATTCGGTCGAAGCCCGCTTGTACCCGGTGGTGTTGACGTTCGCGATGTTGTCCGAAACCGTCGACAGCTTGTTGGACTGCGCGGCCATCCCCGAAACACCGGTTCGCATTACGCCGTACAGGCTCATGAATTTGGCTCCTTTGGTAGGTTGCAGCTAGATTGACGGTTCTTGCTTGCGCGGGGCTGATGGTGATCGGCGATGTATGACTTCATGTCGTCACGTCATGTCGTTCCTGGTTGGCACAACGAGCGCGCCTTGTCCGTCCAGGCGCCGAAGCCGCTGGATACGAGGTGACCGACGATGTGACAGATGTAGCGCTTCTGTGCCGGCTGATTGTGGGGGCCCGCATTGTAACGGGCGACCGCCATGGTCCAGCTGCCCTCGCGCTGCTTCAATTCCTTGAGAAAGCGCGCGGCGTAATCGACGTTCTTCGCGGCATCGAACATCGTCCGCACCGAGCCGAATTTTTCGCCGTGATAGTAATGATTGATCTGCATGCAGCCGAGATCGATCAGCTTGATACCCTTCTGTCTCATGACCTGGAAGCTGGCCATCGCGTCGTCAATATTCCCGGCAAATACCGTCTGGCCTTCGGCGCCGAGCGCATAAGGATGCAGCGCGCCCCGGCGCCCGGTCTCGGTCAGGCCGACCGCATACAGAATACCAAGCGGAATTCCATGAAGCTGGGCTGCGCGCGCCATCTCGCGCTCGCAAGGACGCGCGTGCTCCGCCCTGGCCTCTGCGGCAACGCTACAGATAAACAGCGCCGCGACGATGATGCGGCGCCCCGTCCTGGTCATGACGCGTCTCCTGGTTGGTCTGCTGCTCCTTCCGGGGTTGCTTCGCCCCGTCTTGCGATTGGCCAGACGATGTACTGGATCCGTCGGGGGTGCCCTGCGGCTGCTGCTGTCCGGAGAACGAAGACTGCGACTGGGACGAGCCGGGCTGAAATCCGTCCAGCGCGCCATGCTGGACCGGCGCTACGTCGGCGACGAAGCCCGCCGACTGCATGAGTTCGCGGATCGAGTCCCGCTGCTGGTCTAGCATCTGACTGGTGTCCCTGCGGTCCGCCGCTATGTGGACGGAGACGGCCGCGCCAACGAGACGAAGTCGTACGGTCACATTGCCAAGCGCCGGCGGTTCGAGGCTGATGGTCAGGATCTTGAGCGGCTGATCAGGGACACTGCCCTGGTCCGAAACGAGATTGGACGCGGCAGACGATTGCGGGGCCGAGGAGCCCTCCAGTTCCGCCACCATGGCCTTCGCGACTTGCGCGGTCGCAGTGAATTGCTGAACAGGCGGAAGATGGGTCTCCTGCTGGACCACGGTGACCTTGGTCGCTTCGGGCAGCGCTTCGCGACCTCCAGCTTTTGCGGCACGCTCGATATTGGCAGCGACGGTTTCGAAGCTGGTCGCGGCGGACATCGTCCGTGGTGGCGTCGCATCGCCTTGTGACGCTTCCGTTGCCTGCGGCGCCGCGACCGAAGGGCTGCTCCCGGATTCGGCAACATCTTTCATCACGCTGGCAGCGTTCGTGCCCGGCAGTTCACGCGCGGTCGAGGACCGCTCTTTCCGCGCGGGCGCAGCCTCCTCGTCATCACCAGCCGTTTGCGCCTGTGGCTTCAATACCGGTATGGCGGCGATTTGCTGTCCGATGCTCGAAGGAAGTGTCAATCGATCCTGGACATCCACCGTCGCCGCATGATCAGGCATCACGGATTTAGGTGACGCATCCGGCTCCTCGGCGGTCTCCGGGAGCTTGCGCACCGTCTCGTCGCCGGGCTTATCGAGCTCTGCCAGCAGCGCGACGCGAGCCCGGAGCATGCCCGGCTTGATCGAACCATCATGATCCTGATCGCTCGACGCGCGCCGCGCCGGATTCGATACCGTGTGGAGCAGATCGCGGAACGCCGAGTTTCCGCTCGCCTGCGCCCCGGAGCCCTTACCGGCGCGGGCTGTCCCACGCACGTTGATCGTCTCGGCAATGACAGAGAAGGGCTCTCCGGCGGTTCCATTGAGCTTGTTCATGGGCGGCGATCCTTGGTGAGGAGATCCAGCTCCCCGAGTTGCTTCTGCGCGTGTGCGAGCAGCGCAGCCGACGGGGCAAGATCAAGACGCGCCGGCGTGGGCGGTGGATTTTCGGCTGCGAGAACGCTGGATGATCCCGTGGTCGGCTTGCGGATGTCGAACATGAGCTGAAGGGTCGCATTCAGAAGCGGGACGTCCCGCTCCGGCAACTTCGACCTGTCGACGACCTTCAGCTCGGCAAGGCCGCCTTCATAATCGTCCGTGAGCGCCCGCGCCGCACCGCGTAAAAGATGCACCCGCTCGCTGTCCGCATTCCCGTCCGGACTGAGCGGCAGAGCCTGCTCGCCTGCGAGCCGCACCACGGCGAGGCGACCGCGGATCAGCGCGGTTCGCCCGATCTCCAGATAGAGTTTGAGGCGGCTCGCGCGATCGAGCTGCTCCAGCATGGCCGAGAGCCGCGAGAAGCGGCGCTCGTCCAATGCAAGGCTCGAGCGCGTCAAGGCGGAGGAAAAGCGCTGCCAGAAATCGCCGGAAAAGACCGAGTTGCCATAGTGCCGGATATAGACCAGCGTAAGAAACTCGAACTTGTCGAAGTCTTCCGCCCGCCCGACGAGCAGGATCTCGCGCCGCAGGGCGGCCTCTTCCACGAGCGTGCCCGGCAACAACAGGCGTGCTTCATCCAGGCGCTCGATCGCGGCCGGCGCATCCGAATTGGCAAGCAGCGCCCCCAGCACCAGAGCAATGTGGCCGCTCATGCTCGACGGAACTGCGCGCGGCTTGACGTCCTTCAAGATCTCCCGGGCTTCGTCCTGGCGGCCTTCGACATAGGCTAGCGCGCCATTGAACAGCCGCTCATCGACGCTCAACCGATCGCGCGGAAGCTTGCGCACGATCTGCGGGGCTCCGCCGCTTAGCAGGTAGACGACGACCGCCTCGCCATTCTGCGGGTTGCTCCACACGTTGGGATCGGCGGCAAGAAATTTCTCGCCGATCTGCCGGATCAAGGCCGGGTGCCGGCCGTGCGCCGCGGTGTCGCCGCGCGCGATTCCGTCCTGCACTGCCTGCAACGACCGAACCAGCTGATACGGCTCGCCGGAAGACGAGGCCGGATCCGGGGGCGGCGTCGCGGCAAGCGCCGTCGCCGCCATGAATGGCAACGACAACAATAGCCCGGCTGCCGATCGCGACCCGATCACGGACGTTTCTCCCTGACCAGGATCTCGATCCGGCGGTTTTGCGCAGCCGCTGGATCGTCCGGAAGCTTCGGACGCCGATCCGCGTAACCTTCGACATGCTCGATCCGGCGGGGATCGACGCCGGAACGAACCAGCATGTAGTACGCCATTTGCGCGCGCGCGGTCGAAAGCCGCCAGTTGTCGTAGCTTTCCGACCGGTACGGTCGATTGTCGGTATGGCCGCGGACAATGATCAGACCCGGACGCTTCGTCAGTAGCGGCCCGATCTTGTCGATGACACGGATGAGCTCGGGACGCGGTTCGGCAGAGCCGACCGCAAACATGCCGAAGCTTGCATCGTCGGTCAGACTGATCAGCAGGCCTTCCTCGACCTGACGGACTTCCGCGGCCGGCCCGGCGCCCGCCTTGATGTCCGACAACGCGTCAGTGATTTCTGCCTGGAGCTGCTTGACGGTGGGCTGCGCACGGGAGGCGTCGCGCGGTTCGACGTCCTTCACAGCTTGGGCCGGATGAGATCGGGCCGCGGCATTAGCTTGAGCGCCGACCTGAGAATTGGCTTGGGCATTGCCGTCGCGGCCAGGCAGCGACGGCGCTGAGCCTGGCGGCAGCAAAGGCGACATGCTCGTGGACGGCACCTCTGCGCTCGCCTGGGCAGTACCTCCGGCATCGTCAGGCTTGCCGCGGCGAGCGGACAGCAGTTCGCCTTGACCTGTGTCCTGCGCATTTTCACGAACAGGAGGCTTCGGATTGGGCTCGCTCTCGATCACGCGCTCGGCATCCTTGGCAGCTTGCGGGGCAAGCCTCCAGTAACCGGGATCGAACGGATCACGATAGGCCTCGCCTCCTTTCAGGCCGTCCTCTTCCGCAGAGGTCAACGCACCGGCGCGCCTTTGGCCCGATGCCTCGTTCGCATTGGCAACGATCTCGGTCAGCGTTGCGTAGGGATCGCGAAACAGAACCTTCTCTTCGTAGAATGGCGGCTTCTCGGCGGTGGGCGAGTCGCCGCGGCGCTCCTCATTGGGCCCCGCAGGCTTGCGCTTGCCGTCCTGACCTTCGGCCGCGGGCGGATCCTTCTTCGTGAGATCCTTGAGGCCCTTCGGGGCCGGTGCGTTCTCTGAAAGCTTGATCGGATTGAAGTAGCTCGCCACGACCTGACGCTGGTCCTGGTTCAGTGCGCTGAGCAACCACAACACCAGGAAGAACGCCATCATGGCGGTCATGAAGTCCGCGTAGGCGATCTTCCAGACGCCGCCCTTGAACGGCGGATCGTCGAACGCGCTGCGCCGCCGGATGATTACAAGCTCTGGCTTGACGTCGCTCATTGGCAATTACCGACGCGCTTCCTTCAGTCGTGCCGTCCACGCCTGCATCTGCGTCTCGATCACGGTCTGATCGGCCACGACGCGGATTTCGAGCGTGTCGGCAGCCTGATATTCGATGCCCGTCCGCTGAGCCGTCGCGAGCTGCGCCTTGACCAGTTCCAGCAAATCGCCCGGTCCGCTGATCCGAAACACCGGCACGGGTGAGCTGCATGTCAGCGCCGATATCTGCTCGATCAACGCCTCGACTGCCTTGTCGCGGACCGCATTTGCAAGGAACGGCTGCAGTATGCGAGCCACAGAGCTGGCGATGTTCGTTTCGAGTTCGCGGCAGGCCGTGGTGAAGCCATTGACGATAGCGACTGCCTGCTGGTCGGACCACTTGGCGCGCTCTTCACCAAGCCTGACTGCGCTACGAACACGTTCCTCCGCCAGCCCGGCATTGCCTTCCGCAAGGCCGGCGGAATAGCCGCGCCGATAGGCCTCATCCAGAAGATTGACCTGCGGGGTTTCAGCCTTGGGTGCCGGCGCAGGCTGGAGCTCGCGCCTGATCTCCCTCGGCTTCGCCAAAGGCTCCGGGACTTTCGGCTTCTCGGCGGGTTTGGCGCGACCATTTGCATCGAACTGCGGAAGAAGTTTTCCGATCGCCGCGTTCATGCCGCCTCCTCCCGGCGCATCCAGTCTTTAAGGATCGCCGCCGCTTGCGCCTGGTCGAGACGCACGATCTGCTCAAGCCGCTTCTGCGGGGTCCGCTGCATCTTGCCTTCGAGGTCTTCCACCAGGTTCAGCTCTTCCTGTTCCGCCGACGTCAAAGTGGCGGCCTCGAGCTCGGCGACTGCATCCGACGCCTCGGCCTGTTCCTGCTGCGCACGATGGGTCAGGATGCCATTGACCGCGGGGCGAAGGCCGAACCAGACAAGCATCGCAGCGACAGCCAGGATTGTCGCCGCATTGATGATGCTGCCCATCTGCCTGTTCAGCATCTCGGCGAATCCGATGGGCGGTACCGGCGCCAGTTCGCGCGAGCCCTCGACGAAGTCGACGGCCGTCACCTGGATCTGGTCGCCGCGCTGCCGGTCAATGCCGCCGGCGGTCGCCGCGAGCTGGCTGATCTCTGCGATCTTGCTGTCGACGATGGCCTGGTTGGTCTTATCGCCGAGATCGGCAACGAGCCGCGTGCGGTTGATCAGGACCGCGATGAAGAGCTTTTTGACGGAATAGCCGTCGCTGACGGTTGTCGTCGTCTTGGACGATACTTCGAAATTGGTGACGTCCTCACGCCGCTGCTTCTCCTCGTTGGAGTTCTTGGTACCGCCGGCATTGACCTGCTGGTCCGGAAGATTCTGCTGCACCGTCGTCGGTGTCTGACGATCGGCGTTCTGCGACGTCTCCTTCTCCCGGACGTTCCGGACCGAGCGCTCCGCTCGTGCTTCCGGGTCGTAAACGGTCTCGTTGATCTGCCGCTTGTCGGTGCTGAGCTGCGGCGCGACGCTGACCTCGAAATTGTCCAGGCCAAGATAGGGTGTCAGCGCCTTGCGGATATTCTCCTGCACCATCTGGCCGACCATCTTCTGCAGGCTCGCCATCTTGGTCGGCGCCGCACTCGCCTCATCCTCCTCGGCAAGCAGCATGGAGCCGTCGGCGTCCAGCACCGTCACCTTGTCTCGCGTCATGCCGGGAATGGCGGCAGCGACGAGATGACGGATCGACTGCGCCGTACGGGCCTCGATCGCACCGTCTGTCCGCAGTACGACCGAAGCGGATGGCGGTTGCTGGGTCGCGCGGAACGAACCGCGCACGGGCAGTACGATATGGACCCTGGCAGCCTTTACGCCCTTCATGAGCTGAACGCTGCGGGCGATTTCGCCTTCGAGCGCCCTGAGTTTCGTGACCTCCTGCATGAAGGAGGTCAACCCGAGCGAGCCGATCTTGTCGAACAGTTCGTAGCCGGAATTTGCGCTGGTCGGCAGCCCCTTCTCGGCAAGCAGCATCCGCGCCTGCATGGTCTGGCTCGGCCGGACCGAAACCGCGTCTCCGGCCGCGTTCACGTCAAACGCGATGCTCTGCTCGCGGAGTGCGGCGCCAATGCGCGTCACGTCCTCGCGGCTGAGACCGGTATAAAGAGACTCGAATTCAGGTCGGCTGAGATAATAGGCTCCTCCGACGACGGTCACCAGAACGGCAAATCCAATCAGCCCCAGTGCCATCAGGCGTCGCGGCCCTAGCTCCAGCAGATTGTTGAGCAGCTGCTGTACCTGCGCGCGACTGAGCATGAGACCTCGTACCAATGCGAATGCCCACCACACTCCGCTGCCAACCTTGTCTGAAGGTTGCGCGCGAGAGCAGTCACATCAGTCCGCCTTGCATGCGCTTCAAATCTTGCAAGAGCTGTGGGCCGGATGATTACGTCGACCGGAGAAATTCGCGCCAACGCCAACGTCGTCGACGCAAGACGCGCTGCACTAGAACCAAAGAAATGGCTTGGATTGGGGCGGACGACCCGCCGAGTGCCGTCATGTCAGCTTTTGACGGCACAGACCGCGCTCCGCGAGGAGCACGGCCTGTCCGAAGTCGCGGCTTACTTGAAGAGCGAGAGGATGCTCTGGCTGTTCTGGTTGGCAATCGACAGCGCCTGCACGCCGAGCTGCTGCTGAACCTGGAGCGCCTGCAAACGAGTGGACTCCGCGTTCATGTCGGCGTCGACGAGCTGCCCGATACCGCGGGTCACCGAGTCCATCAGCGATTTCACGAAGTCGGTGTTGTTCTGGATGCGATTCTTGATCGCACCAAGGTCGGCGGCAGACTGGCTGACGGTATTGATCGCGGCCACGACCTGCGCGATCAGGCCGTCAAGCGTGGTCTGATCGGCCACCGAGTCGGTTAGCGCGCTGATGTCCATGGTGTCGATCGACACCGTGGTGGCGCCGCTGACCGTGTCGAGAATGCCGGCCTGCGTGCTGGTATAGAGCGAGTAGTTGGCGACGGTGACCTGGATCGTATTGATCGTCGGCGTGCCGCCGACGCGCGAGAACGACGACACGAGGTTGACGGTCGCCGGCGTCGTGGCGTCCGTGCTGATCCAGTTCACCCCGTTGAACGTCGCCGAATTGGCGGTGTTCTTCATGTCCTGCTGGATCTGGGTGATTTCCGACTGGATCTTGGTCCGGTCAATGCCGGCGGTCTTGGCTTCAACCAGCAGTGCCTGCAGCTTGTTCAGGCCGCTGGTGCCTTCGTTGCCCAGCACCGCGGTCAGCGCGGTGTATTCAGTGTCGACCGTCGCAGCCGACAGGCCAAGCGAGTCGGACACCGCTGACAGTGCGGAGTTGTCGGCACGCATCGAGGTCGCGATCGACCAGTAGGCCGAGTTGTCGGATGCGGTCGCAACGCGCTGGCCGGTCGATATCCGGTTTTCGGTCGTCTGCATGTTCGCGCTGACCGTCCGCAGGGTCTGCAGCGCAGTCATCGCGGCCGAGTTGGTAAGCAAGGAAGCCATTGTCGATGTCCCTTATCGTGAATTGTGCCTCTGGGGGACATACCGGGCTTTCACCGGTACGACAGGACGGCGTCATGCCTTTGGGTCGCAGATAGCTGCCGAGAACCCAACCTGTCGTAGCGGAGAGGATATCGGCTGAAGCTTGTGCGGAGCTTGGGCGTCAAAAAAATGGGCCGCGCTCCGAAGAGCGCGGCCCTTTCGCCCGAATGGTCCGGGCTTAGCGGAACAGCGACAGGATGCTCTGCGTGTTCTGGTTGGCGATCGACAACGCCTGCACGCCGAGCTGCTGCTGGACCTGGAAGGCCGCCAGGCGGGTGGACTCGGCGTTCATGTCGGCATCGACGAGCTGACCGATACCGCGGGTCACCGAGTCCATCAGCGACTTCACGAAGTTCGTGTTGTTGTCGATGCGGTTCTTGATGGCGCCGAGGTCGGCGGCGGATTGGCTGACCGTGTTGATCGCAGCCGTGACCTGCGCGATATAGCCATCGAGCGTGGTCTGGTCGGCGGTCGAGTCGGTCAGCGCGCCGATGTCGATGGTGTCGATCGAGGCGCCGCCCGCCACCGTATCCAGGATGCCGCCCTGGGCGTCAGTGTAGAGCGTGTAGTCGGCGACCGTCACCGCAATCGAGTTGATGGTCGGGGTGCCGCCGACGCGCGAGAACGACGACACCAGGTTGACGGTCGCCGGCGTCGTGGCGTCCGTGCTCAGCCAGTTCACGCTGTTGAACGTCGCAGACGCAGCGGTGTTCTTCATATCCTCCTGGATCTGGGTGATTTCCGATTGGATCTTGGTCCGGTCGATACCGGCAGTCTTGGCTTCGACCAGCAGCGACTGCAGCTTGTTGAGGCCGCTCTTCCCGTCGCTGCCGAGCACCGTGGTCAACGCAGTGTACTGGGTATCGACGGTCGCGGCCGACAGACCGAGCGAGTCTGACACGGCTGACAGCGCGGCGTTGTCGGCGCGCATCGAGGTCGCGATCGACCAATAGGCCGCGTTGTCCGAAGCGGTGGCAACGCGCTGGCCGGTCGAGATCCGGCTTTGCGTGGTGGCCATGCTCTGGCCGATCGACTGCAGGGTCGCCAGCGCGGTCATGGCGGACGAGTTCGTAAGGAGGCTTGACATGGAAAATGTCCCTTTATGTACGCGTTAACTTTTTCATTGGGGGGACATACCGGGCTTTCACCGGTTCGGCAGGGCGGCATCATGCCTTTGGACTGATATGGGTGGGGTCCAACCTAACGTGGTCCCTGATTACCAGCCGAACGTTAGCCTTAGCTTAAGGCAGGGCCGCATTTAGCCACAATAACGCGGCCGCGCGTTTGCGGTCCGGTAACGATGAGCGGCCGGTTGCGGGCAAGGGCCGCAGCTCCGCCAAGGACCTATAGACCGCGCTATGAAAAGGACCGGACCAGTCCGGAGACCAGCAAATTCCAGCCGTCGATGAGCACGAAGAACAGCATCTTGAACGGCAGCGCGATCACCGTCGGTGGCATCATCATCATGCCCATCGACATCGTCAGCGTTGCCACGATCATGTCGATCACGAGAAATGGCAGGATGATCAAAAATCCAATCTCGAATGACCGGCGAAGCTCCGAGATCATGAATGCCGGAATGATGACGCGCATGTCGATGCGCTTGTCGTCGAATTTCTTGCGGAAACTTTCGGCGGCCAGCGCCTCGAATGTCTGCAGATCCTTCTGGCGCACGTGAGCCAGCATGAACTCGCGGAACGGATCGGTGATCCGCAGGTATGCCTCCTCCTCCGAGATCTCGTTCTTCATCAGCGGCTGGACGCCGGTTTCCCAGGCTCGATCGAACGTCGGGGCCATGACGTAGAACGTCATGAACAGCGCCAGGCTGATCAGGACCAGATTCGCCGGCGTCGTCTGCAGGCCGAGACCCGCGCGAAGAAATGACAGCGCGACGGCAAACCGGGTGAAACTCGTCACCATGATGAGCAACCCCGGCGCGACGGACAGCACCGTGAGCAGCGCCATGAGCTGGACGATCCGGCCGCTGGTGCTGCCGTTCCCTGGCGGAAGCAGGGAGCCCAGGTCCGGAATCTGGGCCGCCGCCGCCTCGGGCAGCACGACCAGGAACGCCACAAGCAGCAACATCCTCATTGGATCACCAGCGTCTCGATAATCAATTCGCGAACCTTGCCCGAAGACCTGATATTGGCGCGCTCGGTCAGGTCGTCGCGCAGATGTTGAAGCCCGCGGGCGCCCTCGAACTGGGCAGCCGTGGCCGATCTGAGATAGATGACGATGTCTTCACCGATATGGGCGGCCAGGATGCCTGCTTCCTCGTCGTCCAAGCTGTCGGTCACCATCGAGGCTTCGACACGCGCCCAATTGTTCGCCGGCGCGGCGAGGTTGGTCACGATCGGAGAAAGCTTCCTCAGCCGTGCGCTGCCGGCGTATCTCGAGGCGACGGGCGGCGGAGCGGCGTTCTTCCTGGCATCGACGACACGCTCCGCCGTCGCGATGAGATGCAGACCCGCGAGAGCGCCGGCGCCGACCGCGATCAGGGTCAGGATGAATATCGCCGCCGTCAAGCGCATAGCGTTTCTTGTCCCCGCCGCACGGCCCGGTTTGCCTCGAGATCAGAATGGCGCCACGGCGTCATAGATCCTATGTCCCCAACCCGGTTGCTGCACGTCCGTCAGACGCCCGCGGCCGCCATAGGACACGCGCGCTTCGGCGATCTTCTCGTAAGAGATGGTGTTGCCGCGCGAGATGTCTCGGGGCCGAACGATCCCCCCGACATTGAGCACGCGCATTTCCGCATTGACGCGAAATTCCTGCGAGCCGCTGATCATCATATTGCCGTTCGGCAACACGTCGGTGACGATCGCGGCAACCGATAGCTTGATATCCTCGGTACGGTCGATCTGGCCGGCGCCCTTGGTCGACGAGCTGGTGCTCAGGTTAGCGTTGCCCTGGCCGGTATCTTGCCAGCCTGCGATATTGGCCAGCCAGTCGAGACCAACCTTGATCTGCGAATCGCGCGAGCGATCCGTCTTGTTGTCGAGCTTGGCCTTGTCCTGCATGGAGATGACCACCGTCACGACGTCACCCACGCGCCGGGCGCGGGGATCGCGGTAAAGGTCGGTGCCATCGTCCCAGGTCGAACGAAAGCTGACGGGCGTATGTGCCTGCGGCGTCACGGGGATTGGATAGGCTTGCGTCCTCAGCCCGGTACCTACCGGGGAAAGCTGTGGCCCTCGCAACACCTCGGAGGGGTCCTGGGCGCAACCGCTCAGGAGCATGAGCGAGAAGATGAGCATCGGCTTTTTCATTTGTTGGTCTTTCCGTCGTCCACACGACGCATGCCGCCAAGCAGATCGGCGAGATGTGCCGCGCGTGCCGAATCCATCTCGTTGAAGATTGCGCTCGAATTCCTGGGGCTCAGCTTTGCGAGCACCGCTGCCGCCGTCTCATCCGACATGCCGGCGATATGGGTTGCGGCAGCCTCGGGGCGCATTCGCGAATAAATCTCGACCATCGACGCCTCGGCTTTCTTCAGGAATTCGTCCCGAAGCGCCATCCACTTCTCGTATTCGGCGCGCTTGGCTTCGACTTCCGCAATCCGCTCGCGGAGTTTGTTCTCGGCCTTCTCCAGCTCCTTCAGCTGCCAGGCCAGCCGGGCATCCACGGCAGGGTCCGCAACGTTGCTGCAGAATTGGGCGACCTCGCTCTCGCTCGGCGTCGCCGCGGCCGCCGAAGGTGTCGGCTTTGGCGAAGTCGTGACGCCTCCGCTCCTGGCCGGGCGGGCGACGGCCGGCGTATTGTCGGGGACGGGTGCTGCGCCGGTGATCAAGGGCCCGGTGTCTTCGGCAGCACGCGCCACGGGCCTCGCCGGGGCGTTGTCGCCGGGAAGTGCCGAGGCCGGCAAACCCTGCTTCTGCGCCCCCACGACGCGCGTTTGCACCAAAGGCCGCAAGTCCAGGGGCTTTGACGGCTTCACGTCGTCCAGCGCCAGCACCGGCGAGGCGCTCGCCAGCACACTCGCCGCAACCAGCAGCAGCACTTGCGACTTGTGATCCACCTTCAACATCGTGCGGCGCGCGATCCCCGTTTGAGAACAGAGCATTGAGCGACCAAGCTTGCACGACGCTTGCGCATCATTGCACGATGACGTCCGCCTGCAGCGCACCGGCGGTCTTGATCGCCTGCAGGATCGCGATGATGCCGGAAGGCTTCAGGCCGATCTGGTTCAGGCCTCGGACCAGACGCTGCAGGTCGACGCCGCTGAGAATCGCCACTTGAGCCCCGGGCTCGTTGACGTCTACGTACGTCTGCGGAACAACCTTCGTCTCGCCGCGCGAGAACGGGTTCGGCTGAGATACGACAGGGAGCTCGGTCACGCGGACGGTCAAATTGCCGTGCGTCACCGCTACAGTCGATATCCGGACGTCTCGTCCGATCACCACCGTGCCGGTGCGCTCGTTGATCACAACCCGCGCAGGCGTGTCCGGCTCGACGGTCAATTCGCCGATCTCGGCGAGAAACCGAACCGGGCCGACGTGGCGGGGCTTGGACAGCACGATCGTTCGATAATCGCGCTCGAAGGCGATTTGGGCACGGTAGCGACCGCCGGCATAACGATTGATGACATCGAGGATTCTGGTCGCCGTGACGAAATCCGGGTTCTTCAGTTCGAGTACGAGGAATTCCATTTCATGGAGACTTCCCTGCACTGCGCGCTCGACAAGCGCTCCATTCGGAATACGGCCGGCGGTCGGCGTCCCCTGACTGACGCTCTGTGCCTGGCCCTGCACGCTATAACCGGCGACGGTGACGGAGCCCTGTGCCACCGCATAGACGGCGCCGTCGGCGGCGCGCAGCGGGGTCATCACGAGCGTTCCTCCCAAGAGCGAGGTGGCGTCGCCAAGCGACGATACGGTCACGTCCATGCGTTCGCCCGGCTCGATCGAGGGCGGCAGGTCCGCGGTCACCATCACGGCCGCGACATTGCGCGTGCGCAACGTGGTCGGCCGCGCTGTGGAATTCGTATTGTCGTTCCTCACATTGACGCCCATGTTGTCGAGCATCGACTGCAGGGACTGCTCCGTGAAAGGCGCGTTGCGCAGGGTATCGCCGGTCCCGTTGAGGCCGATGACGAGCCCGTAGCCGACGATCTGGTTTTCGCGCAATCCCCTGATGTCCGCGATGTCCTTGATGCGGACGGCGGCGTCGGCGCCAGCGGCCGAGAGGACGAGGATCAACGCTAGCAGCAACCGGGTAATCATCCGTCAACGACCTTTACGGTGCCGTCCGGCTGGACGATGCCCCTGATGATCACGCCGGTGTCGGTATTTCGGACCGGGATGAGTGTGCCAGCGGCGCCCGATTGCATGGCGGAGCCGTACGTCACGATCGACAGGCCACTGTCCTCGACGATGACCTTGACGATCGCGCCTCGGGCAACGGCCCATGGATCCTCGACCGCGTTTGTCGGTATGGGCTGGCCTGGCAGAAGTGAGCGGCGCGCCATGCGTCCGACCACGGTCTGACGCGCCTCGATGAACAGCGCGACGCCGAGGAGGTTGGGCGCGAAAGCGCGCTCGGTGATCATCTCATCCTTGATCACCTCGCCCGGGCGGATCGTCACGCCGGGCACCGGCAAGCGCCGCTCCTCGCCGGTTGCCGCGCGTGCGAAAGCGAGAACCAGCAGCGCGGCCGCCGCCCCTCGTACGATCAGGCCAACCGAGTTCAACATCGATACACCGGAACTAGCGAAGCCCCTTCGAGACCGTCGATGCCATTTCATCCGATGCGGTGATGACCTTGGCATTCATTTCGTAAGCGCGCTGGGCGGAAATCAGCTCGGTGATTTCCTTGACCGGATCGACGTTCGAAGCCTCGAGATAGTGCTGATTGACCTTGCCGTAGCCGGCATCGCCGGGCAGCCCGACAACCGGCGTGCCGGAGGCCGTTGTCTCCTTGTAGAGATTACCACCCAGCGGCTCGAGGCCCGCCTCATTGGCGAAGTTGGCAAGGTTGAGCTGACCGATCTGGCGCGGATTCACCTCGGTGTCCAGCTTCGCGTAGACCTGGCCGGTCTTGTTGACCGTGACTTCGACCGTTCCCTGCGGCACCGTGATGGCGGGATCGACCTGGTAGCCGTCCAGTGTCACGAGTTGGCCGTTGGCATTTGTATTGAATGAGCCGGCACGGGTGTAAAGAACGTCGTTGTTCGGACCCAGGATCTGAAACCATCCGCGGCCGTTGATCGCCATGTCGTAGGTGTTGCCCGTTTGCGAGAGCGCCCCCTGAATGTGCAGCTTGCGCACCGCAGCCGAACGGACACCGAGCCCCATATTGGCCCCCTCCGGAATGGGAGACGACCCTGCGGTGTTGGGAACGCCCTGCATGCGATCCATCTGGTAGAACAGGTCGGTGAACTCCGCGCGCGCCCGCTTGAACGAGGTGGTGTTGATATTGGCGATATTGTTCGCAATGACCTCGACATTGGTCTGCTGCGCGTTCATTCCGGTGGCCGCAATGGCGAGCGATTTCACAACTTCACTCCTTCAGATCAGATCGACATACGTACGACTTCTTGGTAGGCCTGCACGACCTTGTCGCGAACCGCGACCGCGGTCTGCAAAGCCCGCTCCGCCGACATCAGCGCTTCGACGACACGCCGCGTCGATTCCTTGCCCTGGATCGCCGAGATCGACGCCGCTTCGCCGGCCTTCAGCGTCCCGATCGCATCTGACGTCACCTGCTTGAGGACGGAGTCAAAGCCGACCTCTCCGCTCGACTGTACCGCGCCCGCCGCAGGCGACGTCACCTTCGTCTCGGCCGAGCGGGCCACCGCCTGGCCCGCCGAGATCGCAGTGGAAGAGATTGCCTCCAGCATTGTCAGCCCCTCAGCAGGTCGACGGTCATGCCGAGCATCGACCTCACCTGCTTCACGACCTGTAGATTGGCCTCGTAGGATCGATTGACTTCCCGCATGTCGGCCATTTCGATCAGCATGTTGACGTTGGGAAGCTTGACATAGCCGGCCTTGTCGGCCGCGGGATGCCCGGGCTCGTATTCCACCCTGAACGGCGTACGATCGACGCCGACCTCCTTGACCTTCACAAGCTGCGCGCCAGCAGCGCGGTCCATCGCCGCGTCGAACGTCACGGTCTTGCGTTGATATGGAACGGCGCCGGCGGTGCGCCCCGTGGCACCCGCGTTTGCCAGGTTTTCCGACACGATCCGCATCCGCGTCGACTGCGCCTCGAGTCCGGAGCTCGCAACCGACATCGATGCCTGCAGAGAATCCAGCATTCAAACCACCCTAAGCCTTTGCGCCCGACAGCAGCATGCGGTGAAACGACCGCACGATCGCAGTGTTCATCGAATAGTCACGGTTCACATCGCCACCCTTGACCATTTCCTGCTCGAGACTTACGGAATTGCCGGAATGCACCACTTCCCAGCTATCCTTCTTCGCGGTGGCCCGGGTGTCGGTATCGACCGCGCTCAACTGCATGTGCGCCGGCGAGGTCATCGCGAGCCTGACGGGCATGCCGTCGAGAACCTTGTTGAACGGCTCGACGTCACGCGCCTTGAAACCGGGCGTATTGGCATTGGCGACGTTGGCGGCGATCGTCGACTGGCGAAGCTCGAGCCAGCGCGCCTGTGACGAAGCAAGTTCAAAGAGATAAAGCGGTCCCACGGCAGTTCAAATCCCGTCCATTTGAGAGAACCATAGAGCCGCAAGCTTTTCCCAGGCTGTTGCCCGGAATGCCGGCCCGGGATTTTTAATGGACCTTCTCGGCACGAGGCGATTGCTGCGACTGCAGGAAGTAAATGATCTCGGCGACGGGCCGGAAGAACTCGCTCGGTATCACCTGGTCGACCTGAACCGCTTCGTAGAGCGCACGCGCCAGCGCCTTGTTCTCGATCACCGGAATATTGTTCTGTTCGGCGACCGCGCGAATCTTCAGCGCGATTGCGTCCGCGCCCTTGGCCAGGACCAACGGCGCCGGATTCTCGTCGCGCCGATATCGCAACGCGATCGCATAATGCGTCGGATTCGCGATCACCAGCGACGCTTTCGACGCGGAAGCGATCATCCTGCGGCGTGACCGATCGCGCGCCAGCGACCGCAGCCGCGCCTTGACCAGTGGATCGCCCTCCGCCTGCTTGTGCTCGTCCTTCAACTCCTGCCTGGTCATGCGCAACTCACGCCGCCAGTGGAAGCGCGACCAGGCGAGATCAAGCGCGACCAGGAGGATCGTCGTGATGCAGATCGCCGAGACGATCCGCATGGCGATTGTAAGGATCATCTCCGGCAGCGCCGCCGGATCGGTATACATCGCCTCGAATGCTCTCGCTTCGGACGCTCGCAACATGAAGCCGACGACGAGGCTCACGGAAACCAGCTTGAAGACCGACTTCGCGAATTCCACGAGCCCCTGGGCGCCGAAGATCCGGCTCCAGCCCTGAGTCGGAGAGATCCGCGAGAAGTTCGGCTGGATGCGATCGAGCACCAGTCGCGGCGCGTTCTGAAGCAGCGAAGCCGCGAGCCCGAACGCGATCAGGACGATCACCAGCGGGAGCATGAAGCGCATCGCCTCGAGCCCTACCACCGACAAGAGGTTTTGCGCGTCTGCCGCGGTGCTCAGGCGGATGCCGTCGGGATCGTCGAGAAAGCCCTTCAGGGTCGGCACGAGCTGCTGCACGCCCTGCCCGATCAGGAAGGACTGGATCACCATCAGCGCCGCCATCGAGGCGAAGATGGAAGCCTCCCGAGAAACCGGAATTTTGCCCTGTTCGAGCGCATCGCGGATCTTCTTCTCGGTCGGCTGTTCTGTTTTGCTCTCCTGGTCGGGTGCTTCTGCCATGCTGTTCAGCGGTCAGCGAAAGACCAGCTCATCCTCCTGTTCGGGATTAAGCTCGATTTCGCCGCGCTCCGCCAGGTCGAGCGCGAGGTCGGTGATCACGCGCCGCGCCTCCATCACGTCGCGCTGGTTCGACGGCTCGCCGCTCGCCAGCTCGTGCTCCACGACGCGCCTGACGCGCGACGCCACGGATGACAGGATCATCTCGCGGAAATTCCTGTCCGTGCCCTTCAGCGCCACGACGATGCGGTCGGTCGGCACTTGATCGAAGATCATGGTGCGCGCCTTCGTCGTCAGGTTGACGACGTCGTCGAAGGTGAACAGGAGCTCTTTGAGAACCTCCGCGGATTTTGGGCGCTTCTCTGCCAGGCTCTTCAGCATGTCTTCGATATGGCCGCGCTCCATCTTGTTGATGATGTCGGCAACGCGCGCATAGGTGTCCGCCCCGAGGTTCCGGGCGAAGTTCAAGGTCAGGTCCTCATGCAGCGTCTTCTCGACGATCCGAATCGCATCATCGACGATCGGCTTCAGGCTCAGCACGCGCCGCATGAGCTCGTTGCGCAGGCTCGAGGGAAGCTGGCTCATGACCTTTGCGGCACAGGCGGGCTTCACCTTGGAAAGTATCAGCGCGGCAGTTTGCGGGTGTTCCTTGGAGAGGTAGCTCGCGAGCGAGTTCTCCGACACCGACGACACGCGATCCCAGACCGAGCGGCTCGAATTGCCGAGCAGGTCCGACATGATCTGAGAGACCTGCTCGGGCGGCAGGACGTCGCCGAGCACGGCCTCGAGCCCGCCAAGCGTGCCAAGAATGTTCGCACCCATGGAGAATTGCTGGGCAAACTCCTCGACGATCGACTCCAGCTCCTGTGCCGTTATCGGCCGCAGCTCCGCGGCGGCCTTCGTGACGACCCGGATCTCCCGCGGCTCGAATTGCTGGAGGATGCTCGCAGCCGACTGCCGGCCCATCGCCAGCAGCAGCGCCGCGACTTTTTCCGTTCCGCCGAGCGTGGCGGCACCTCGCTGCTTGACGGGAGAGACGCCCACAGGTCCCGCCACGGTTAGACTTCACCGTTCCCGCCCAGCGGTCCGACAATTTCTGTCAGGGAGACGCCGAACCGGGAATTATCCTCCTCGACGACGACGACCTCGCCGCGCGCGACGATTCGGCCGTTGACCACGACGTCGACCGGCTCGCCGACCCGATGGTCGAGCGGCACCACGGCGCCGCGGCCAAGCTTCATGAGGCTCGCCACCGGAATGGTCGCGGAGCCCAGCACCACCTGCATCGTAACGGGAATACGCAGGATCGCTTCGACGTTAGCAAATTTTGCCGTCTCTTCGGCCGTCCGGGCGGCGATCTCCGCCAGCCTCTCCAGTGGAGACGTGGCCGAGTGCGCGTCTCCGGACGCCCGCTCGGCAGAAGACTCTTGGTCGAAAGGATGCGCCATCTTGCTATTGCCTCTTGGTAATTCGCTTGCCGGAGCACGACCCCGGGATTATCTGCCTGCTTCCGCGTCAACATCAGGTGACGGTTCGACACCGGCACCCGCGGGCCCCGGTTGGTCCGCATCAACGCCGTCCTTGGTCGCTGACAGAAATTGCATGCGGCGCGCATCCAACGCCGCGATCGCTTCATGTGCCTGGTCGATCTTGGCACTCAGCACGCTGGCAAGCTGCCCGAGGTTGGCAGTGGAGTCGTGCGCGGCCGTGATGACGGTCTCGAACGCGCCCGCCGTCTCGTGAACGATGGTCGAGAATTCGCCCTGATAGTTGCGCAGGCGCGCCAGCTCACGGTGCATCCCGGCTACCCGTATGCTGGTGAAAGCGAGCGCAACCAGCAACACCGCATCAACGAGATAGGATATCATCGACAAACTCCCGCTTCTGATCGACGGGATCCGCTACCTGCATGGCGTAATAGCCATCACGCTGGCCGATCTGACACCAGAACAGCACCTGGTTGTTGCTCTCCAGCCTGGCAAGCGTGCGCGGCGTTGCGTCGAGCTCAAGGACCTGACCGACGTGGAATTTGGCGACGTCGCCGAGCGGGAGCGTCCGCTGTTCGAGGACCGCGCTAAGCGTCACCTCGGTTCGGTGAACCTCGCTCTCCATTTGCTCTCGCCAGTTCGGATCGGCCGCCCGGCCGTCGCTGACGACGACATGGGCGAGCTTCTGCCGCAGCGGATTGAGCGCGGAATGAGGTATGATGAGGAGCATCTGCCCGCCGCGGAAAAGCGCCTGCAGCATGATGTTCGCACAGATCGACATGTTGCCGCTTCGGCCGATCGCCAGCGACGCCATCGCGGTCTCGACCCGCTCCAGCCTGAAGGTGACCTCCGATATCGCGGCAAATGCGGATTGCAGCGCCTTCGCAAACCGTTCGAACAGCACCTGCACCACACGAAGCTCGATATTGGAGAATGATCGCTCGACGTCGATCGGCGGCTCCGCGCCGTCGGAGCCGAACAGCGCCTCGACCATCGTGTACACGAAATCGCCGTCGAGCATGATGAGAATCCGGGTGTCCCACTGCTCGGCATAGAGAACTGCGGCGACGGCGTTTGCCTCGTATTCCTTGATGATATCCCCGACACGCCCATTGCTGATGCCGCTGACCGAAAAGTAGCACGGCGTCCCCGCCATCGGCTGCAGGCTATCCGTACAGGTCGCCGCCATGCGATCGAAGATCACATTGAGCATCGGCATGCGGTCGATGGATATGCCTGCCGCATCGAGCAGGTAGTTCGGCAGGCGCTTCTGCTGCTCGACGTCGATCTCGTCCGTCATCATGCCCGTGCAGCCTTTGGTTCGGGTTCGGCTGGCGCGGACTTGGCCGGCCCGGCGATCGTCTCATTCTCCACGACGTCGATTGAGGGCCGCTCGGTTCCCGCAATCATCTTGCGGCCGTGCTCCACCGCAATCTGCGGCATGGCGCCGTTCATGAACGCGAGCAGGGTCTGCTTGACGATGATGTATGGCCGGCAGCGTTTCTCGCGTGTCATCTTAATCTTCAACGCGAAGGGCGCGATGATGCCATAGGACAGAAAAATGCCGGCGAACGTACCGACCAGGGCCGCGCCGATGAAGCCGCCCAGGAGTTTCGGAGATTGATCAAGCGCCCCCATGGCCTTGATGACACCGAGCACCGCGGCGACGATCCCTAGCGCCGGCAACGCCTCCGCCACCACGGCCAGGGCATTGTAGGGAGCGAGCTTGCTCTTCACGATCGTGTGGATTTCCTCGTCCATCAGCGCCTCGATCTCGTGCGTACGAGCGTTCCCCATGATGATCAGGCGCACGTAGTCGCAGACGAAATGCAGGAGTGCATGGTCCGCAAGCACACTGGGAAATGCCTTGAAGATCTCCGAGGAGGACGGGTCGTCAATGTGCGCCTCCACCTCGTTGCGGCCCTTGCCCCGCAACTCGCGCATCAAGGCGTGGAGCGCGCCGAGCAGATCGAGATAGTAGCGCTCGCTGGGCACCGCCCCCGTCAGGGCCTGGACCATTGCAAGCCCCGTGTCCACGATTACCTTCCAGGGATTGGCAACGATGAAGGTCCCAACCGCCGTACCGACAATGATCACGAATTCCCACGGCTGCATCAGCACGGCCAGATGCCCGCCCATGGCGGCAAATCCGCCGAGCAATGCGGCAATCGTGATGAAGACCCCCACGAGACTGACCAACGCGTCGCTCCATTGCAGATTCTATTGTGGATATCTAGTTGGCGACGCTTGCGCGAAGCTGGCTTCCCGATCGTCAGCCCCGCGCAAGCTATTCCCGGCAGTTTGGAGCGATGTCGCAACGGCCGCCAAAGGGGCGCGTGTCATGCTATCCACGATCGCGGACTACCGGAGAATATCGAAGGATATGACCCGGTCCCTCTCGCTCACCGCGAGAAAGCCGGACGTCAGCCGCGAAACTGCATACTACCTGGCGAACATCGGCAAGATCACGAACATCGATGACTTCCTGAAGGACTACCGCCTCTTCTCCTATGCGATGAAGGCCCATGGGTTGAGCGACATGACCTACGCCAAGGCGTTCATGCGGAAAGTTCTGACGGAGGGCGTCTCCAACAGCAACAGCTTCGCCAACAAGCTGTCGGACACCCGCTATCGGGAGTTCGCAAAGACGTTCAATTTCGAATTGCTCGGCAGCAGGGCCACCCAGACCAGCGCGGCGCAGAACGGCACGGCGACCCAATTTGTCCAGCAAACGATGGAGGAGAACGCCGGCGACCAGAACGAGGGCGTACGCCTCGCGCTTTATTTCACGCGCAAAGCGGCCTCGATCAAGGGCCCCTTTCAGATTCTCGCGGACAAGGCGCTGACGCAGGTCGTGCAAACGGCCCTCGGCCTGTCTCCGAACATCAGCGCGGCCGATATCGACAAGCAGGCCTCGCTGCTGTCGAAGCTCGTCACTTTTTCCGACTTTCAGGATCCGGCGAAGGTCGGCCGCTTCGCGCAGCGCTTTGCGGCCATGTGGGATGCAAGCCAAGCCAGCAGCAACGCCTCGAGCAACCCCGCACTGATCCTGATCGGCCAGTCGACGCCGGGCGGGTTGGATTCCGACATGTTAACAAAACTCCAGACGCTTCGGCTCGGAAGGTAACAACATGCAATCGGCCCTCTATGTCGGACTATCAGCGCAGGTTGCACTTGAAAAACGGCTGCAGACGATCGCCAACAACGTCGCCAACGTCAACACATCAGGCTTTCGCACCGACGTGGTGAAATTCGAGACGGTGCTGTCACGTGCCGGTGCAGCCCCCGTAGCATTCTCGTCGCCTGGCAACAACATCATCTCGCGCGAAGCCGGCAATGTGACCGAGACTGGCAATCCTCTCGATGTTGCTGTCGTGGGACAGGGTTTTGTGGCCTTCGCCGGCCCGAACGGGACCGTCTACACGCGCGATGGCCGCCTGCAGATTGCGCCCAATGGCGACCTGCAGACCTTGACCGGCTTTCCGGTGGTCGATTCGGGCGGAGCGCAAATCACGGTCGACCCGAACGGCGGACCGCTATCGATCGCTCGCAATGGAGCGATCACGCAGGATGGCAACGAGGTCGGCACGCTGGGCCTTTTCAATATCCCGGCTGACGCCAATCTCGATCGTTATGGCAATTCAGGCGTCATTCCCGATCGCCCTGCCACCGCTATCGTCGATTACACGCGGGACGGTTTTCGGCAGAGCTATGTAGAGGGATCGGGCGCCAACCCGATGCTCGAACTGACCAGGCTCATCTCGGCGTCGCGCGCCTTCGAGGGCACGAATTCGCTCGTGGAGGGCACCGAAAGCTCCCTGCAAAACGCAATCCGGACACTGGGCGAACCCGGCAAGTAACCGGCCAAAAACCCGCCAGGTCCGGAAGGCGCGCTGCGCCGTGAAATTGGGGAATTTCTTTGAACGCTCTACGGCAACTTGAATGGGCGCTGCTGGAGCTGCAGCAGAACACCCCGCTTGCAAGCGTCAGCGGCGCCATTTCCGAGATCGCGTCCACGCATTTTCGCGTATCGGGCCTGTCGCGCTTTGTCAGGCTCGGTGAACTCATCGGAGTCAATTCGGCAGAGCGCCTCCAGATCGGCGAAGTGGTCCGAATCGACAGCGACGGCATCATCGCAAAGCCATTCGATCGGCTGTTCGCCGGCGGACTGGGCTCGGTCGCATTCCGGATGCCGCCGCTGACATTCGCGCCCGATCCCGGCTGGAAAGGCCGCGTCATCAACGCGCTCGGCGCACCCCTGGACGGAGGCGCTCCCCTGGTCCCAGGATCACGCGCCGTTTCGGCGGAGGCGGAGCCGCCGCCGGCCATGAAAAGGGCGCGCGTCCGCAAGCCGTTGCGCACCGGCGTCCGCAGCATCGATCTGTTTGCGCCGATTTGCGCAGGCCAGCGGGTCGGCATCTTTGCCGGCTCGGGCGTCGGAAAATCAACGCTGCTTGCGATGCTCGCCCGCAGCGAGGGGTTCGACACCGTGGTCCTGGCGCTGGTCGGCGAACGTGGCCGGGAAGTGCGCGAGTTTATCGAGGACGTACTCGGTCACAACCGCGCCCGCACCATCACCATCGTATCAACGGGCGATGAAAGCCCGATGATGCGGAGGCTGGCGCCGAAGACCGCCATGGCGGTTGCCGAGTATTTTCGCGACCGCGGCGAATCAGTCCTGCTTGTGGTCGACTCGATCACCCGGTTTGCCCACGCCGCCCGCGAAGTCGCCCTGGCCGCAGGAGAGCCGGCGGTCGCGCGGGGCTACGCCCCAACCGTCTTCACCGATTTGCCGCGCCTGCTCGAGCGGGCGGGGCCCGGCGAGGAAGGATCCGGGACGATTACCGGAATTTTTTCGGTGCTGGTCGACGGCGACGACCACAATGAGCCGATTGCCGACACCATTCGCAGCACGCTCGATGGGCATATCGTGCTCAGCCGGCACATTGCCGATCAGGCGCGCTATCCAGCCGTGGACGTTCTTGCCTCGATCTCACGCCTGGCGCATTGCGTCTGGGATCCTGAGGAGCGCGAGCTGGTCAGCAAGCTGCGCGCCATGATCGCCAGATACGAAGACACGCGCGACCTTCGCTTGATGGGGGGATATCAGCCCGGGCGCGACGCCAGCCTCGACCAATTGGTGGAGATTGTGCCGAAGATCTACGCCGCGATGAGACAGGATGCCTCGGCTGCGCCAAGCGCCGATCCGTTTCGCGAGCTGCGAGACATGATGAAGGGTGGCTGACGAGCGATACGACGAAGGCCCTTCTCAAATAAGGCGCAAATCGCAACGCAACCTACGCCTGCAATACTGAAAAGTTCTCCGGCTCGGAAAGATCGACGGCGCAGTCGCAGACTATCGGCGCACTTCCCTGCAATGCGCAGGTTCACAATCACACTGCATCAAAGACCAAGACATGCGTGAGAGCTGTCACACTTTAGCACGGCCGCTATATCCATGCGGGATCAGCGCACGCGCGATGTCTCCGAAAAATTTCAGATCAGCGTGAACGCTGTGAACGACTCTCGCGACAGCTAGCTGTCCTACAGAGTCTCTACTTGCTTTTCAGGGGAAGCTCCTTCATCGTTCCGTGGAACAGAAATAACGCTTGCCTGAAAATGAAACCCTGGGGGCTTCGGTTGAAGACTTCCGATCCATCTTCGCCAGCGTTGACGGCTGTAACTCCCGTTCAACGACGCCGCGGGCGGCTTGTCACGATGAACTCACGGCCCGTAGCCTATCGCGGCGTCGGGACGCCGTGGGCCAGAATCCTGAAGCGAGATAGATAGATCATGCCGTTGAATCGCGAAGCTGTTGAGCTGCTGATTCAGGCGGCGAGAGCCTGGTATTTCGAAGGCGATCAACACGGCCTGCGCGATCGGGAATGGATGGCACTGCGGTTTCTGGGACGCGCCAACAGGTTTTCGCGGACTCCGACCGCGCTGGCGGGCTTCATCGGCGCCACCAAGACCACGGCATCGCAGATCGTGAAGACCCTCGAAAGCAAGTCGTATCTGGTGAGAAAGCCGTCTCACGAAGACAAGCGTTCGGTCGTGCTCTGCGTCACTGCCCAAGGTGAAAAGTGCCTGAGCCAGCACGATCCGATCAATCATGTGTTAAACGCGGTTGCCGCACTCGGAACTGAGGAATGCGTCAGGCTGCGCGGCTCCCTCACGAGGATCCTGAATCACCTCGACGCGACACATCAGCGTCTCAATGCCAGTACCTGCCGGGACTGCATGTTTCTTGCCGAACGTGGCCCGCGGACCGCCAAGGGACGCACGACCGCTGAATTCATGTGCCGGCTTTATCGAGCCCCGATCTCGCTCGAAGAGACCGAACTGCTTTGCACGAACTTTGAGCACGCCCGAGACCGTCCGAAAATCGACGAACAAGTCGACGGCGCGCGCGTCGCGAGCCGGGGATAACTCCCGCCGTTTCGATCGACACCGCCGTCGTGACCGCCGCCACTATCAAAATATCGAAAACAACCCCATGCAAAGTAGAAGGCGACCGCCGCCATGCGAGACGGCAGCTTGACACGTCGGGCAAATCAGCGGCATTGCTCATCATCCCGCAATCTCGTAAACGCCCGTCGCCTCGCAATAACAAGCTCCGCTCACAACGAGCGTGCGATCAACAGCTATCTCGTTGGCGCCGCGGTAGATCTTCTGGGCCCGCGAATCGATGAACATCCGCGAGATCGGATATTCCTGCATGTAGCCATAGCCGCCGAACAGTTGGGGGCATTCGTCGGCCGTCTGCACCTGCTTTTCCGCAGCAGTGTTTTGCCATCGACACGGTGACGGTGTCGAGATCCTTTGCGACGAGGCCTATCAGGTCAGGAGTAGCGCCATGCCCGGATCGCCATTCTCCATCGCACGTCGGTACGCTGGACGCGCACTGATCCGCCCGAGGTATCTGATGATATTTGGGCAGCGCGAGAGATCATATGGTTGAAAATAGCGCATCGTGGTGAGCGAGAAGACGATCATGATGTCGGCCAGAGTAAACTCGTCGCCGGCGAGATACCCCGCCTCGCGCGTCCGCAGATCGAGGAGGTCGAAGGCGCGGTCAACCCGTGACTTCGTGCTAAGCAGGATCTGATCGTCATCAGCGAGCCTAAGTCGGTTCAAAATCATAAGACGACCCATGTTCGCCTGGAGCGTTCCATTTGCGAAATGGAACCAGTAGAGGAATTGCGCAAAGTCGGGATCAGAGGCAGAAAGCTTGAGGCGCCCCTCTCCGTACTTTTCGACGATGTACTCAACAACGGCGCCTGACTCGGCGAGCACGACATCCCCGTCGGTTATCACTGGCGCCGTCCCAATTGGATGCAGCGCCTTGTAGTCGGTCGGCGCCAGCATCGTCGCGGCATCTCGCGCATAGCGCTTCAGCTCGTAGGAAATTTCCAGTTCCTCGCAGAGCCAGACGATGCGTTCGGACTGCGACTTGCCAAGGTGATGAACTGTGAGCATGGACAGCCTTGCTAGTTTGTCGAGTAGACGCTCAATTATGAGCTAATCCGCAATTCATTCCAATCCAAACTCTCCGCGTGCCTTCAGCACTTTAGGGATTGTGTTCGCTCATATCAGTGGCTGACGCCCCCGCACGCGCCTGCCCGGTCGCCGCCCCCGCCGCGCGTAGACAACACCGTCGGCTGACCCTGCTGTCAGCGCATCAAACTATCTCGACCCGCATCGACGAAACCGGAGAACACGTCAACGACAAACTGAGCGTCGGCGCGGGTCATCGGCGTCGAAAGTGAGGCAGCCGCGCCGAGCGGGAGGATGATGCCGTTATCAGTAAAGAAGCGCGTCATTTCCTTCATCAGCGCCACACCGGCGAGGTCTGGATGCGTATCGCGGTAGTCATTCGGGCGACGCGAGGTGGGATGAATGCGGAACAGCGACGCGGCGCCGGTCACGCATAAAGGAAGGTCCTGGCTTGCGATAACTCGCGCGATGCCGTCTCGGACAAGATTTCCGAGCGACTCGAGATGTGCGAACGCTGCCTGATCGAGATGTTGCATCGAGGCGAGACCCGCCACCATCGACAAGGGATTGGCCGAGAACGTCCCGCCCTGCGGCAGCGGCGGCCGGCCCGCCGAAGCATCGAACACCCTCATGACGTCGCTGCGGCCGCCCACCGCCCCGATCGGAAGCCCGCCACCGATGATTTTGCCCATCGCGATCAGGTCCGGCGCCAGGCCATATCGCGCAGCCGCCCCTTGGAAACCTTGCCGAAGGTTGAGGACCTCATCTGCGATGACAACGATTCCGTTGTTGCGCGCGGTTTCCTGTATCGTCGAGATGAACTCGGGTTTCGGGCTGATCAGGCCTGCGCGGCTTGGCATCGGATCGATGACGACCGCGGCCAGATTGTCCGCATGCAGGGAGAGCAAACGCCGGGCACCTTCAGGATCATTGAAGCGAAGCACGACGACTTCGTCGAGCACGCTGGCAGGCATCCCGCGATAGTAGGGTGTCGAGTTCGGCGCGGTCGGATCGCCCCAATCGGACGGTGACGCGGCCTGGCTAACTTCGACGTAATCGTAAGCGCCGTGATAGGCGCCTTCCAGTTTCGCGATCTTCGGCCGGCCCGTGAACGCGCGCGCCGCCTTGATCGCGAACATGACGGCTTCCGTGCCGGTATTGACGAAGCGCACCCGGTCAAGGCGTGGAATACGGGCGCAGAGCAACTCCGCGAGCTCAATCTCGCTCTCGGTCGGATTGGCAAAGCAGCTGCCGCGCTGAAGCTGCCGGGTCACCGCGTCAACCACGGGCGCGAAGGCATGGCCGTGGATCAGCGTCGTAAAATTGCAGTTGAGATCGAGAAACCGGCGGCCATCGAGATCGAACAGATAGCTCCCTGCCCCGTGCTCCATATAGCGCGGCGTGGGATCCCGCTCGATGGTGACGCGCGCCGTGCCGTCGGGAAAAACCCGTTGCGCGCGGGCAAAGCTATCCAGCGATCTTGGGCCGATGGAGAACGTCTCGACGGCGTTGTGTCCTGGTTGATTCATCGACTTCGTCCCTGTCCGGATTTCGAGCTTCATTCGGCCGGCTGCGCGGCCTCGTTGAGCATTTCCCGTGGTCGCGATCGCAGCGCTGCCGTCGCACCGACGTCGATGCGGCGACTGTCGCCGGTCAGCTTGACGCCATAGACGGCCAATGCCTTTGCCGGGCTGACGATTCCGTCGCGGACGTCGCAAAGCACCGCATCCGGATCCCGACGCATCGGATCGCCAAATCCACCACCGCCCGGAGATGCAGCGACAATGCGCAAGGGCGGCAGATGCCGCACGCCATATTGCGGCGTATCGAAACGCGGACCGTCTGCGGGCGCGAGCGTCAGCGAGCCAGTCTGCCCTGCCTGGCCGCCATTGATGCCAAAAGCCGTGAGCCCATAAGCGCCCTCGCCCCTGAACGAATACTCCGCGCCCACGGCGACATCGGCGACATAGTCGATCCCGGAGCCGCCGCGAAATTCGCCGGCGCCTTCGCTGTCGCAGCGCATCTCGTACTTGTGGATCGTGACAGGATAGAGCTGCTCATAGGCTTCGACGTTGGGCAGCCGCAGCCCGCACAGCGTGGGCACGGTGCCCATGCTGGGAAAGCCATCGCGGCCGCGAACGGCGCCGGCCGACGGCAATGCATGCCAATGATAGAGCACGAAGGTTTCGCCGGATGGTCTTTGGCCTGAAGTCACACAATGCAGCGACTTGCCCCACCCCGCACATGCCCGCTTGGGGTCGCAACCGGCCAACGCCTTCCAGCAGGCATGAACGATGTCGGTCGCAGGGAATATCGTATTCATCGTCATCGGCGCCGGCGGCCGGGCATTGACGACGGTGCCCGCCGGCGCATGAACCGTGATCGGGCGGAACGTGCCCTGGTTCTTCGGCAGATGCGGCGCCAGGAATGCGATGATCGCAAGATAGGCGCTGGAATAGGTATTGGCGATCGACGAATTCTTGAAGCCGGCGATCTGCGGGGAACTGCCGGTGAAGTCGACATGCATGCCGGTCTTCGAGACCGTGATACGGACGCGGACGCGAATGTCGGCCGGCCCGAAGCAGTCGTTGTCGCTTTCGTCCTCGCCTTCGTAGACACCCTCGGGCAGCGAGGCGATCTCAGCAAGCACCAACCGCTCGGCATAGTCCAGGATTCCTTCCAGGTACCCGCGCGCGGTTCCTTCCCGCAACGCCGACAGCGTCTCCGCCACGCGCACCGCCCCGATCTCGGTCGAACCGATCATGGCGCGCAGGTCGCCATCGAGCAGTTCCGGGCAGCGCGAATTGATCAGCAGCAGCTGCCGCAAATCCTCACGCGGCGAGCCGGCATCGACCAGCTTGAGAACCGGCAGCCGCAAGCCTTCGTGAAAGATCTCGGTTGCCGCGGAATTGTAGGTGCCCGCTGCGCCGCCGCCGATATCGGACTGATGCGCGCGGTTGCAGCAGAAGGCCAGCAATTCGCCGCGCACGAAAACGGGGCGGACAATGGTGTAGTCGGGCAAGTGGTTGCCGCCGGCCTCATAGGGATCGTTGAGAATGAAGACGTCGCCATCGACAATTTTATCCGCGAACTTGTCGATAACGGCCCTGATTGCAAAGCGGCCGCCGCCGGTATGGATCGGCAATCCATCGGCTTGCGAGACGATGTTGCCAAGGGCGTCGCCGATGAAGCAGGAAAAATCGTGTGACTGGCTGAAGATCGGGCTTCGCGCCGTACGCGTCATGACCCAGCCCATCTGGCGGGCGATATGGTCGAATTGCTTCTGGACGATGGCGAGGCCGATGGGATCGTCAATCATTGGACCGCTCCGCCGGCAACGGCCACGTGGATGAGGAAATTGTTGCTGACGTCGATCTCCAGCCGGTCGCCGGTGCCGATCAGGATCGTGGTGTTGCTTTCCTCGATCAGCGCGGGCCCCTCCAGCGCCTGGCCGGGACGCATCAGATTGCCGTCGTAGACCGGCAGCATCCGGAAGCCCGATTGCGTATCGAGATACACGGAGCGCTGCTCGTAGGGCACCGGCCTGTCCTTCGTCATGCGGAATTCGAGGCGCTCGGCGCGGCTCAGGCGCGCGATGCCGACCAGCCGAAGATGGACGATCTCGATCTTGCCGTTTGGCTGATGATGACCGAACTGGCGTTGATGCCGGGCTTCGAAATCGGCGCGGATCGAGGCTACGTCCCAATCCATCATCGGCACCTGCAATGACCATTGCTGGCCGACATAGCGGAGGTCGAGGGCGCGCTCGAAGGTCAGGTCTGAAGATGAAAATGCGCTGGCAGCCAGGCGTGTCTTCGCCAGCGACGTGAGTTCCTCGAAGCTGCACTCAATGGCATCGCCGGCTTCTTCATCGAGCGGCTTCAACCAGGTCTCGAGGAAGTCTTCGCGGATGTCGGTCCGGCACATCCCGAAGGCGCAGAACACACCGGCAAGACGCGGGACGTAGACATTTGGGCATCCAAGTTCGCGCGCCACCGGTACCGCGTGGAGGGCTCCCGCCCCTCCGCCGGCAATCAGCGTGAACCGCCGCGGATCGTAGCCGCGCTCGACGCTAACGCGCTCGATCGCATGCTGCAGGCTCTGCTCCAGCAAACGGATGATGCCGGAAGCCGCGGTGACGACGTCGACACCGAGCCGGGACGCGATCTTGCGTTCGACCGCCTCATGCGCCTTCGCCGGATCGAGCGTGATCAGCCCACCAGCGAATTTTCCCGCGCGCATTCGGCCGAGAATGAGGTGCGCGTCGGTGACGGTCGGATTTTCACCGCCGAGACCGTAGCAGGCAGGCCCCGGACGCGCGCCCGCGCCATGAGGACCGACGCTGAGCAGACCGCCGGCATCGACCGTGGCAATGGTTCCGCCGCCACCGCTGATCGAATGAATGTCCACCGAAGGAAGCGTGAGGTGATAGTCGTTGATCGAGAGCTGATCGACCATCGCAATCTCGCCGCCGTCCATCAGCGTGACGTCGCAGCTGGTGCCGCCGATTTCCATCAGCACCAGGTCATTGCGGCCGGCCATCTCCGCCGTGGCCCGGAGTGCGCTGGCGCCGGCTGCAGGTCCTGACAGCGCCAGCACCACGGCGCGATCGACAAGCTGTTCGACGCTCGCCGCTCCGCCGTTGCTCTGGATCAGCAGAAGCGGATAGGCCAGGCCCTGCTCGCGAAGATTCCGCTCGAGGTCTTGCAGATACGGAACGACCCGTGGCGTGACATAGGCGTTCAGCACCGTCGTCGAGGTGCGCTCATATTCGCCCAGCACCGGCGCGATGTCGGCGGATACCGACAGCCACGCCTCGGGCCAGCTCTTGCGGATCAGCTCCGCGCAAGCCCGCTCATGGCTGTCGTTGCGGTAGCTGTTGAGCAGGCAGATCGCAATCGAGGTGACGCCCTCGCGCCGGAATACCGCAAGCGCCTGTGCGACACTATCGGGATCGGGCGCATGAATCGGACGACCGTCCTTGTCCATGCGTTCGCGCACCGGCAGCCGCAGATGGCGCGGAACCAGCGTGTCCGGAAACGGCGTGCGATGATCCCAAGCGTCCTCGCGAATGCCGCGCCGGATTTCCAGGGCGTCGCGAAAGCCTTCGGTGGTCAACAGGCCGACCACGGCGCCCTTTCGTTCGAGGATGGTGTTGGTCGCAATCGTCGATCCGTGTACGAACACGCGGCAATGAACGAGCAACTCGCGCACGGACAGTCCGAGACCGTCGGCCGCCAGCCGGACAGCGGCCATGACGCCCGCCGCGGGATTACCCACATCGGTCGGCGACTTGAACGTGAACAACTCTCCCTTGCTGTCCGCCACGACGAGATCGGTGAACGTCCCGCCGACATCGACACCAATTCGCCAGGGCGCCCTCGCGGTGGCCTTGCCGGCCCGGGCGTCCTCGCTGCTGGCCGGGGCAGCACTCATGACGGGTTCTCCACTATCGATGCGGGCAGGTCGGGGATCGCGCCGATCAACTCCCTGGTGTAGGGATGCGACGGCGCGCTGAAGATAGTCTCGACATCGTTGGCCTCGACCACCTCGCCGGATCGCATCACGATCACGCGGTCGCACATCAGGCGAATAACGTTGAGGTCGTGGCTGATCAGGATGTAGGTCAACCCGAGCTGCCGCTGCAGCAGAGCAAGCTGGTTGAGCACGACCGCCTGCACCGAAACATCGAGCGCCGAGGTCGGCTCGTCCAGAATCAGCAGGTCCGGCTTGACGACCAGGGCACGCGCGATACCGACGCGAGCCTGTTGTCCGCCTGATAATTGATGGGGGAAACGGTTCAGTAATTTGGGATCAAAGCCGGACTGGCGCGCGGCATCGATAATCCGCTGTTTCTCGACGTCTGCCGGCAGACCCGGTTCGGACCTGCGCAACGGATTGCGGATCGCCTCGTAGGCCGTGAAACGAGGGTTGAGGCTCCCTAGCGGATCCTGGAACACGACTTGAATCCGGTGACGGAGCGGTGAGCCGGCAAAGGAGCCACTGGGCACCGCACCGATATCGCAGCCATCGAACGTGATCTTGCCTTCGGTCTGATCGAGCAGGCGCGCGATCATGCGCGACAGGGTGGTTTTGCCGCTTCCGGATTCGCCGACGACACCGAATCGCGATCCGCGATCGAGCTTCAGGCTGACATTTCGAACGGCGTGATGTTCGGTGGTTTCCGGGACAGGACTCCAGCCGAGCGTTTGCAATAGCTTTGCGAGCGTGGCGGGCGGCCGGCCGGCTTCGAAGGTCTTGCGGATGCTCTGAACGTCAAGCAGCGGAACAGCACGCGCGGACGACGGTTCGTTGCCCTGCACCGGGCGAGCGAATTCAGCACGCTCCGCCGGCGGCAAGAGATCGCTCAGCGAGCGGCCAACCCGTGGCGTTGCGGCGACAAGACGCCGTGTGTATTCGTTTTGCGACCGTTCCAGCACATCCTTGGCCGGCCCCGTCTCGACTATCTTGCCGCTGCGCATCACGGCAATGCGCCGGCAATAGCGCGCCGCCAGACCGACGTCGTGGGTAATCAGGAGCGTCGCAAGCCCCTCTTTCGCACTCAGTTCATAGAGGGTGTCCATGATGACTTTTTGGGTCGTTACATCCAGCCCCGTGGTCGGCTCGTCAGCGATTAGCAATTTCGGCTTGGCGGCGAGCGCCATGGCAATGAGGACCCGCTGGCACATTCCGCCCGACAGTTCGTGCGGATAGGCGCCAAATCTCTCTTTCGCCCGCTCGATACGCACCAGTTCCAGCAACCCAAGCGCCTGCCGGGCACTTTCCTTGCGCGTCGCCTGGCCGGCCGTCTCGAGTGCGTCACGCACCTGATCGCCGACGCTGCGAATCGGATTGAGCGCGGATCGCGGATTCTGGAAGATGAAGGAGATGCCGCGCCCCCGGACCTCCTTGACGTTTCGCCGGTTGCCGACCAGCTGCCTGCCCTCGAACCTCACATTACCGCGATCGACGCGGCCGTTGGCGGCCAGCAACCCGACCAGGCTGTAGGCCATGACCGATTTTCCGGAGCCGCTCTCGCCGACGATGCCAAGCGTTTCGCCGGGCATGATCGACAGCGAGACGCCGTCGACCGCGGCAACTCGGCCGCCATGAACCTCGAAGCTGACGGCGAGATCGGCGATCTCCAGGAGCGGCGCGCGTCGATCCGTCATCGCCGGGTTCTCACGTCGATCACGTCGCGCAGCCCGTCACCGAGCAGATTGAAGCCGAGCACGGTGAGCGTCAGCGCCATCGCCGGGAAGACCGCAAGCCACCAGAACCCCGACAGGATGTTGGCCGCACCCTCGGCGACCATGATTCCCCATTCCGCCGTCGGCGGCCGGATACCGAGGCCGATGAAGGAAAGGCTGGCGGCATTGAGGACCGCCCAGCCCAGCCCGGTCGATACCTGCACCGTTAGCATCGGCAACGCGTTCGGAATCATGAAGCCGAACAGGATCTGCCGTTCGTTGTTGCCGCCAGCGCGCGCGGCTTCGACGAATTGCTGCGTTCGTAGGACACTGATCTCCGAGCGAGCCAGACGGACGAAGAACGGAAGATTGACGAGAGCGCTCGCCAGCACGATGCTTTGAATGGAATTGCCGAGCGCCGCGACCATCGCCATGGCGACGACGAACAGCGGGAAGGTCATCAGAACGTCCGTCAATCTCCCGGTCAGGCGATCCGGCAATCCGCCATAAAGCGCGGCCGCCCCTCCGATAACAGTTCCGACGACGAAGGAGAGCAGAACGGCGGAGACCGCGATGGCGAGATCGAGCCGCGCGGCGACAAGAACGCGGCTCAGCACGTCGCGGCCGACCTGATCGGTGCCGAACCAGTGCGAGCCGTTGGGACCTTGCAGCACGTGATCGAGGTCGGTCGCATTGGGATCGTAGGGCGCAATCCAGGGCGCCAGCACGGCCAATGCCGCGAGCGCGGGGACAAAGAAAAACGCCGCCGCCGAAACCGGATTGCGCGCGAGCACAAGCCAGGCCTGTGCGGGCGGCGTCGAAACATTCGGCTGGGAGAAATCCCGCACCATCATTCGATCCGCACGCGCGGATCGACCAGCGCATGGAGGACGTCGACTGCGGTATTGATGACGACGTAGACGCAGGCCATCAGCAGCACGTAGCCCTGCACCGGCGCGTAATCGGTCGCCAGCAGCGAGTTCAACGCGTAGGATCCGACACCCGGCCACGCGAAGACCTTCTCGACGACCACGTTGGCGCCGAGCTGATAGGACACGACGAGCCCGATGGTGGTGAGCACGGGCAGCAGCGCATTGCGCAGGCCGTAGCTCACATAGACTTTCCACCACCCCATGCCGGCGGCCCGCGCGGTACGGATGAAGTCGCTGGTCAGGACCGCGATCATGGAGGCACGCGTCATGCGCATCAGCGGCGCCACGACGATGATCGCCATGGTCAGTGCCGGCAGCAGCAGGCGCGCCAGGGCTGAGGCAAACGCCGGAAAATTGCCGGCGAGCAGGCAATCGATCATGAGCAGGCCGGTCACCGCCGGCGGCTTCAGCATGAAGGGATCGATGCGGTCGATCGGCTCGGGCGCCAGTCCGAGCTTGAAGTAGAAAATGAAGATCAGAATGATGCCGGCAACAAAGGCAGGCATGGAGACGCCGAGCGTTCCGATAAAGCGGATAACATGATCGATCCAGGACCCCGAGCGGATCGCGGCGACGATGCCGAGCGGAATGGAAAACGACAACGCCAGCAGCATGGCGACGAAGGTGAGTTCAAAGGACGCCGGAAAGCGCTCCCGCAGATCGCTGCTGACCAACTGCCCTGTCACCAGCGAGCGGCCGAGGTCGCCGACCGATATGTCCTTGAAGTAACGGGCGAGTTGCTCCGCCAGCGGCCGGTCGAGCCCGAGCGTGGTGCGGACCTGGGCAATCTCTTCCTGCGTGGCCATCGGGCCGGTCGCGTAATAGACCGCCGGATCCCCCGGCAGCACCCGCACGAGGATGAAGGTAAACAGCCCAACTCCCGCCAGCAGCGGCAGCACTCCGAGAAGCCGCCTGAACAGAAATCGCCTGATGTCGGAGTTACGCGTCATGTCTCAATTCCGCGCGCCGGAGCGAGCATTTCGATACGGCCCAGGGATGGGAAGTTAGACGCGCTTGAAGTCGCGTGCGTCGGGGAGACCGTGGAACCAATAGGTATATCCGCCGATGCCCTTGGCCATGATGAACTCGACGGCGCCCTGGCGAAGCGGAATCATCGGCACTTCGGTCAGGACGAGCTTGCTCATCTCCCGCGTCTTCTCGCCGTAGACGTCCGGCGGCGCGTCGCCCGGCAAATCCTTCAGCATCTGGCTGAGTTTCGGATTGTCGAAGTTGCCCAGATTGGACGTCGACGTTCCCGTATAAAACGCCGTGAACCAGTAGTCGGGGAGCGACAACCAGGCGACGCGGTTGTCGAGCAGCATCTGGAAGTTTCGCGATGCCACACGTTCGTCGAACTGCGCACCGGGAAGCCGGTCGATGTTGACGCGAATACCTACCTTTCCCAGCGCATCGCGAACCACGAGCGAAACCGGGTCGAAATAGGTGGCCTTTCCGATGCTGTACATCAGATTGGCTTCAAGTCCGCCGGCGAGACCGGCGTCCTTCAGGAGAGACTGGGCCCGATCGGGATCGGTGTTGAAATCGCTGGGCTGCGGAAACAGCGCCGGCTTCGGGTCGCCCTTGCCGCCGAACAGCGGTGCGCCACGGCCGCGGAACACGCTCTGGAAAATCTGCTGATATGGCAGGGCATAAGCAATGGCCCGGCGCACGCGCACGTCATTGAACGGAGCGGTTTGCGAGTTCATCGCCATGAAGTCCATCTGGTTCGGCATCGGGATCGAAAGCGCGCGCGCCTGACCGCGCTCCTGGATCGCCGAAAAGTCATTCGGCGGAATCTCGACGGCGAGATCGGCCGCGCCGCGCTCGACCAGTGCGCCGCGGGTCGCGGCTTCCGGAACGGTCTGGAAAATAACCTGCTGCATATTAGGCTTCGCGCCGCTGACCCAATTGTCGTTGCGCGACAGCAGGACCTGATCGTTGCGGAAGCTTTCGAGCTTATAAGCGCCGCCGCCGGCAGCGTTCCGCTTGAGCCATTCGTTGGCCCAGGGATCCTGCGCCGTTGCGTTCTGCTTCGCAAGTTTGGAGTTGATGATGGCCGCGAACGGAATGGTGAAGACCAGGACGGCGAAGCGATTGGGCGCCGGCAGTGTCACCTGGAACGTGCGATCATCGACGGCTTTCAACTGATCGCCACTCTTGAGCGCGCCCACCGCCATGACGCCGGCGGCGGACTTCACCGTCAACGCGCGTTCGATCGACCAGCGAACGTCTTCTGCCGTGACCGGCGATCCGTCGTGGAATTTCGCGCCGGCGCGCAGGCGGAACGTCACCGTCTTGCCGTCCGGAGCGACGTCCCAGCTTTCGGCCAACTCCGGCCGCAGTTGCGCCGGATCGTATTGCCGCGTGCCGTCGGGCCGCTCGTTGGCCGCATAGGTGACGAGACGGTCATAGAGGTGAAGGCTCAAGCTCCAGGTCGAACGCTGGGCGCCGACGCCGACCGCATCCAGCGACGCGGTGTCGTAGGGCCAGGCGATACGGGCGGTATTCTCGCGGCTCTGGGCGAACGCCGGAAGTGAAGGCCCAAGCGCCAACGCGCTTGACGCCAGGATGCTCTTGCAGACGTCGCGACGGGTTTTCATGACGGCCTCCGCTGATCAATGCCGGAGGATACACAATGATATATCACGTATCAAGTATGATATATCATTTTTGTTACCAATAGACTAACCATATGAATCTTATGACGATAATTCGCCACTCGACGACACCACACGGCGCAACAGCCGCTCGCCGCGCACCAGATCGCGCTGAATTGCCTTTGCAAGGCTTGCGGCATCCTTTGCCTTCGCGGCGGCAATCGCCTCTTCATGAATCCGAATGGTTTCTTCCGGATCTGCAATGCCGGGATAAAGCAGGCGAAAAGTTGGGCCGACGCGAAGCCACGCCGCGCGGATGTAGGAGACGACCAAGGGCATCCCGGCGGCTTCATAGATCCGGAAATGGAATTCCCCGTCCGAGTGGAAAGCCAGCCGGTAGTCGCCACGACGATAACCTGCGCTCATCCGTTCGAGCGACCGCTCAAGCGCCTTGACGTCGTCGCCGCTCAGTTGATCCGCCGCCATCCTGGCAACCGTCGGCTCAAGCGAATGCCGAATGCAGTAAATTTCCCTGAAGCGCTCGGGCGACAGCGTCGGCACGACGGTCGTGCGCGCGTTGAGAAGTTCCAGCGCCCCCTCACGCACCAGCCTCAGGACCGCTTCGCGGGCGGGCGTGAGGCTCACCCCCAATTGCGCGGCAAGCGTTCTGGTCGCGAGCTTTTCACCGGGAACGTAGCCCCCTTCCATGAGAGTGGCAGCAATGCGCTCGTAGGCGCTTTCGGCCAGGGTCGCCGGTCGCTCCAGCAAAGGCGGCCGCTGCGGCCGAGCGGCCCGCGGCGCCTTGGCCTCTCTCGATGGGGATAATGGCTCTGTCATAGTCACCTCGCCTCGGTTCTAGCGATAGCAAGGGCTTGCGTCATTACTTATTATGACGGTTGGAACCTCCAACCGCGCTTCGTAGGAATTTTCGCAATTTCGCTGCGTCCCGCCGTTCGCGCCATAAGCGGTCACTCCATAGCCGCCCATCACACGAACGACTCCTTTGCGCCGGCACCGTCGCTCCCAAAGCAATCATCGCCGGAAGCCCGACTGTTGTCGCAAGCCGTGCTGCAGGTTCGTTCGAGCAAACCATTCCGACCAGTTACCGACCCGCGGCCTTGCGTGTTCGTCTGGCCTCAAAGAATTCGCGCATTGCCTGCTGTGGTTCTCCGGAGGCAAAGGCTTCGAGTTGACCTTCCTCGGCCCATTTCCAGGCCTGCTCATAATCGGCCTCGTTGTTGCGTCGCAGATATTCCTTGGTCAGTTTCATCGCCACTGCGGGTTTGGAAGCCAGGTCGCGGGCGATCTCGACCGCCTTCTCCAACACCTGTGTCGGATCGACCAAATGATGGATCAGGCCATAGCGATGACACTCATCGGCGCCCATCAGCCGCCCCGTCACCGCCAGTTCGGTCGTACGCGCGCGACCCAGGCTCTCCACCATCATGGCGGGCCCGAGAACGCTAGGGATGCCGGAGTTCACCTCGGTCTGTCCCATCGTCACGCCACGATGCCCGACGTTGATGTCCATCAACAACGTCAGTTGAAAACCGGAGCCGGCGGCCACGCCGTTGATCGCCCCCACGACGGGTTTGGGTATCGCACGAATCTTGTCATAGACGAATTTGAGACGATCGATCCAGTCCTTGGCATGGGCGCGACCGGCGAATTTTTCGGTCTCGGCCAAATCCTGACCGGCACAGAAACCCTCATTCCCGGTACCGGTGAATACCAGAGCACGCACGTCATTGCTCCGAACGGCTTCGTCCAGAATTTCACACAGGACTTCCCGCATCGGCATCGTCCAGGCATTCAATTGCGCGGGTCTATTGAAGCGAATGACGAGAACGTCTGTTTGCAGTTCGGTGATGATTGTATTGGTCATTTTGCCTCCCGGCGGGTCGGAGTTGGGGAAACGATCGATGTCTGGGACTTTTGCTGCTCAAAATCCCAGGAATTGGCGAGATCCGTCGGCAATTTAGTCTTCAGGATCCGCTGGGTTGGACCGCGCGGAAACTCATCGACGAAGTCGACGTAGCGGGGAATTTGATAATAGGCGAGATCGCGTTCGCACCAACGCATGAGCGTGGTCGGATCAAGCGTCGCCTCGGGTGCGAGCTTGACGAAAACACGAATGTCCTGCTCACCCATATCGGAAGGAACTCCGACAACAGCGGATTCCTCGACCGCCGGGTGAGTGTTGATGACACGTTCGACCTCCCACGCCGAAACATTTTCACCACGCCGGCGCAAGCTGTCCTTCTTGCGGCCGGAATAATAGAAATAGCCGTCTTCATCCTGGTAGCCGAGATCGCCGGTATAAATGCAGCCGTGCCTAAGCACCTCAGCGGTCTTCTCCGGTGCGTTGAAGTATCCGCGCATTTCGACTCCGGGCACCTTTGCGCGGACGACAAGCTCACCGATCGTACGTGGCGGCAAAACCCTGCCGTCCTCACCCACGAGCCACGATTCAAACTCCTGTGTCGGCTTTCCAATCGAGCCGAGCCGGCCCTCCAGGTTGAGATGAGTAAAGTTCTGTGCCTCAGAAATTCCATAGCCTTCTCGCACCACCACGCCAAAGCGGGTTTCGAACTCACGCCAAGATCCTGCGGGCGCGGCCGCGCCCCAGGCGACGCGAATGGGATTGTCGCGGTCGCCGGCCTGCGGTGGCTGCTTCAAGAGAATATTCATTGCGCCGCCCAGATAGTGAAACAGTGTCGCCTTCGACGCACGGATCTGATCCCAACATCTCGAAGCACTGAATCGGTCCACCAAGGCGATTGAGACCCCAGACTGCAGGGCGATGATGACCGTCATCCAGGCCGCCATGTGATAGAATGGCTCCCACAAGAACATCACATCGTCAGGTCGCACGTCGGCGAGAATGGCGGCGTTCTTTGCGCCGATCTGAAAATAGCGCTCGGTCATCACGACGCCCTTCGGCCGGCCGGTCGTACCTGAAGTGTAGGAAATGGCCTGGATACGATCGAGCGTCGACGCAAAGGCGTCGACTTTACCATTGGGCGGTTCGATCGGCCGCGCGGCCGACGCAATCGGAATACCCGTGCCGCGGATCATCAACCTGATATGGCTGAATTCCGGTTGAGCAAGGATGGCTGCCGCATCTGCGGCAAAATCCGGATCCACGATGATCGCCGCCGGCAGCGAGTCCTCAAGCTGCAAGGCGATGCCGCTGCGCTTGAGATGGGTGCTAAGCTCGATGCTCACAGCGCCTATCCAGGCGAGCGCAAGATAGATCACAACATGATCGGGATGATTTTCCATCAGCAACATGATGCGATCGCCGGCTGTGACACCTTGCGTACGTAACGCAGCGGCGATGCAGGTAACCTGCTCACGCAATGCGCCGAAGGTCAGCGTCTCGCCGTTGAATTTGAGAAACGTCTTGTCTGCCCGGGACGACGCTTGATGATCGATGAGTTGCCACAGCGTATGCATTGCCGCATTTATTCCGGTGCTGGGTATCAGAATTCGAGGAAAGGCATTCGGTGGCGGGAGCCGCAACCTCAGACCAGGATCCATTCCTTGAAACGCCGGTCGAGCGCGGTGAAATTCGTTCGCCAGTACTCGTCGTCGATCAGGGTGCTGTTGCTGTTGGTCAGCTTCGGAAGCCATCTTTGGGCTTCCGGCGAAGCTTTCTCCAGTACACCTTTTGTAACCGGCGAGAAGCTGATTTTTTCCGCGATCGCAGCCTGCCGGTCCGGGCTGATGACGAAATCAATATAGCGCATCGCGGCCTCCTTCCGGGGCGAGCCGCGCGGAACGACATAATAGTCGTTGGCATTGATTGTCTGATCGAAGGAGAATTCGATCGAAACGCCGGATAGCTTTGCTGCCTTGACGCGATTGGCATAGGTGTAGGTGAAGTCGCACTCGCCGGCCTGAATAAGCGTGATGCCCTGCGTGGTCTGCTCGAACCATTTCTTGACATCCGGCTTGATCCGATCGAGCGCTTTGAAGCCGCGCTCGACATCCAGCGGGTATAGCTTGGCCGGTTCGACCCCGTCGGCAAGTAGTGCGGCTTCAAGCACCTCGCTGACGCGGGTGCGCAGGCCCCGTTTGCCCGGATAATTCTTGGCGTCCCAGAGTTCCTTGAAATTCCGAGCGGGCTTTGCCGTCCGCGCCGGATCCCACGCGATGCCTCCGGAATAAACGAACACCGGCACCTTGTCCGGTCCCGCGGGTATCAGCAGCTGCGATGTGTCGACAATTCTGGTGTCGATCGGCTCCCACAGGTTCTCGTTGGAACCGCCAAAGATCGCGGAGCCTGAGCCGTCGAAGACATCCCATTCCACATTCCTGGAATTGACCTGCGCTTTGACTTTCGCGAGGTCCGGACCGCTCGCCATCTCGACGGCGATGCCGGTCTTGGCGGTGAAGGGCTTGTTGAATTCGGCTTCCATGAACTCGCCGAGGCTGCCGCCAAAACTGACGACCACAATGCGGTCGGCTCCGCGCGCCTTCCCTGTGACCAGGATCAAGGGACCGGCGCCGAGCGAAACCGCCGCAGCCGCCTTGCCTGCCTTCTTGAGAAATTCCCGCCGGCTGGAGTTCGTCCGCATGCGCGTCATGACCTGCTCCGTTACGATGTATTGCAATACGATATATTATATTATTTTACGATATGCAAGACCCGCCGGATTGCGGCACTGTCGAGATTATGGGGAGGTGACCGTCCTTAGATCGCCGGTAAAGCAGTCATCATTGGCGAAGCGGTTGGCCGAGACCACGCTGCCACGCGACGTGCAATGCCTGGGCTGCCAGGGCGATATCGAGCGCGCCGAGGCCGATCAGCACAATCAAGACGATCTCCTCGGGCGAGACACGGCCTTGCTGCCTTCCCGCGGCGACGTCAGCGATTTCACAAACGATGTCGCGGCGGGAGATCCGCCCTGCGCGAACGAATGGCGCAAGATTTCCCCGATGCTGACAGGCGTCCCAATTGTCTACAAATACTCGATCGGCCCGATCGACCAGCACGCCGTCGATTTCCTGATAAGAGCTGAGCGCGCAAACGGTAACGCCGGGCTTGACCCAGTGCCCGCACAGGAAGGGAGCATCCTCCGTCAGTCCGGAAGCCGTAACAATAATATCCGCATCTTGTACCGCCGACTGCACGGAAGCGGCAGCAACGACCGGTATGTCAAGGCTTTGGCCGACCATCGCGCAATCGGCGATCGTCTTTCCAAGATTGCGGCCGCTCACCGCGATGCTCGTGACGTTTGTCGTTGTCGCCAGAAAATGCGCGACCGCTTTTCCGATCGCACCGAATCCGATGATGGCCGCCTTGCCAGTCTGCGCGGCTCGACAGTATTTCACCGAAACCGCGGCAAGCGCCGCGGTGCGCATGGCCGTCAACGACGTCGCTTCGACAATTCCCTGCAAGCTCCCGGTAAGGGAATCGCAGACCAGAATGGTGGCGGGAACCCTCGGCAACCCGCGACTTGCGTTGTCATCGCAGGTCGCAAACCACTTTACGCCCATGACAGTCTGATCGAGGACTGCGCCCGAGATGGCCCCCATGAAACGGCGGCCATCGCTGTCGTCGAGCGACAGCGAGCCTTTCGACCCATTGACGACACGGCCCACCGCCAGAGATTGCAGAGTTTGCTCGACCACGTCGAAGACCAGGTCGGGCGTCAGAATGCGCCTGACCTCATCTGCATTGAGGTAGAGAGGCTCACAGCGCCCCGGCACCGCGGGTCCCGCAAATGGTAACATTTCTGCCTCCTCACCCGTCAGTAAGCTCCCATTGCCACGGAAATCTTGCGGGCGGCTTCCACCGTGGCCGGCACCAGCTTCTTTCGGGCATCCGCGACCTTCATGTCGCGATCCGGCGCCGAGGTACTCACGGCGCCGACGACCCGGCCGGAGCCGTCAACGATGGCCGCACCCACCGACACGTCACCGGTAAACCACTGTGAACAGGTGATGGAATAACCATCCTTGCCCGCCTTCTCGACCAGCGCGGTCATTTCAGCACGGTCGGTAACCGATTGCGGCGTGTGCGCATGATACGACGTCTCGCGCAACAGAGCCTGACGCTGCTCGGGTGGCAGCCTGCTGGCGATCACCCTGCCCGTGGCGCTGTACAGTGCAGGCATGCGCAAGCCGACCTGAATGTTCAAACTGACGACGTTGCGGCCGGGAATCCGCGAAACCAGAATGATGTCGTTACCATCCAGCACGAACAGGTTGACGGTCTCGCCGGTTCTTTCGTGCGCCTCGACCAGAAACGGCTGAGCACGCTCTATCAGGCCGTCGCTGTAGATGTAGGCATAAGCGAATTCGAGCAACCGCGGAGAAAGGCTGTATTGCTTGGTCTCCTCGTCCTTTCGAAGCAGGCCAAGCTCATGCAGAGTGTAGACAAAACGTTGCGCTGCGCTCTTGTCGAGGCCGGTGGACGCAGTGATGGCGGCAAGGGTAAGACGCGGACGTTCGCGGCTGAACGCATTCAGAACGGTAAAGCCTTTCTGGATGGAATTGACGAACAGCCCGCGATGCCCGCTGCCGCGCCTCTCCAAGCGGCCACCTGCTTCCGCTGCCTTGTCCGATTTCCCCGCCTTGGGCATATTGTCTCCGTTCTCGTCGCACTCGAATCAGCTTGTATTGTACTCAATTGTTGCAGCCGTCCCTGCGGTTACCAGGTTTGAATGCCTGACCCCTATTTCGGCACCGTGCGCCCGCGGGTCAACGTCACCGCCGCCAGGCAGACCACCATCGAAACAACGATCAGAATCGTAGCCACGGCTGCCAGAACCGGCGAGCTCTCCCATTTTATGCTCGAATACATTTTCACCGGCAACGTTACCGTGCCCGGGCCGGTGATGAACCATGCGATCACCACTTCATCGAACGACATCAGAAACGCAAACAGCGACGCCGAAATCAGCGATGGCGTAAGCTGGGGTAGCACCACGTCCCAAAACACGCGGGATCGGCTTGCGCCCATAATGGTCGCCGCCGTTTCCAATCGCTCATCGAGCTGGCTGATCCCGGCCGCCATGGTAATGACGACAAACGGCGTTACATACATCGCGTGCGCCAGCACGAGTCCGGCAACGGTACCGGCCAGCGATATCTCCAAATAGTAAAGATAGAGCCCGAGCGAGATGACGACAATCGGGACCAGAATCGGACTGAGTATCAGGGTCACCAGCAATTGCTTGCCTGGAAAGCTGACGCGCGCCAGCGCGTAGGCGCCGGGCACTCCCGCCAGCAAAGCGAGACATGCCGACAGCAAGGCGTTTCGGCCACTGCGATAGGTGACGGTCAGCCAGTCCGGCGAACCGAAGAAATCCCTGTAAAGATCAAGGCTGTAGTTCTTTGGCGGAAACACGAGCTCGACGCGGTTACCAAACGAAATCGGAACAATGATCAAGCTTGGAAAAATCAAATACACGTAGAAAAACGTTGCAAGAGCAATAACCAGCGCGCCCCGCGAAAATGCATTCTCAGAACCCGGTACAGCCATTGCATACCTCAAATCAAAGCATCTTTGCCGCGGACTTTGCCGAGCAGGGCGAGTAGTATCCCACTGCTCACGAGCAGCAGCACGGCGATCGCGGAGGCCGTCGGCCAGTCCAGCGACTCCCGCGTGTAGAAATCGATCAAATTGGCGACCATCATGTCCTGCCGTCCGCCCAGCAGCGCCGGCGTTACAAAGAAGCCGAGCGATATCACAAAGCACATGATGCCTCCGGCGATCAGGCCCGGCAGGCTGAGCGGAAAGGTTATCCGCCAGAAAATCCAGAAATCGGAAGCTCCCATCACCGCCGCAGCCCGGCGCAACTCCGCGCTTTGCCCCAGCATATTGGCCAGCAGCGGGAACACGATGAAGGGAATGAGATAATTGGTCATACCCGCCAGCACGCCGACGCGATTGAACATCATCGGCAACTTCGGAAGTCCAACCGCAGCAATCGCCTGATTGATGATGCCCTGCTCGCCCAGGACGACGATGAAGGAATAATTCTTGACCAGAATACTGGTCCAGAATGGCAACAGCACAAGAACCAGAAAGGCCGGCCGCCAACGATCGGACACACGCGACAAATGCAACGCGATTGGATAGCCGAAAACCACGCTGATGATTGTCGCGGCGAGCGAGATCTCCATCGTGGTCCAGGTGACGCGCAGGAACAGCCGGCTTTGCAACAATCCGGTATAGGCGTTGAGCGAGAATTTATCGGCACCGAAGCTGTGATAAACGATGAAGGCCAGTGGCATCAGCAACCCAAACGCCATCAGCGCGCATACGGGCAGCAGGAAGCCGATAAATTCGCGATTGAGCGTGCGCATGGCCATCGAACGATTCCGGGTCCACAAAATATCGTATTGCAATATATCTAATCTCTTTGCAATACTCCAGCGTTTGTCGTAATTACTTCGCACGCGCACATGCGAGGCGAGAGAGGCGACCGTGACGCCGGCAGTTGAATTCCGAGATCTCTGCAAATCCTATGGCGGCGCAACCGCCGTCGATCGCATCAATCTCCTCGTTGAGTCCGGGGAGTTCCTGACGCTGCTCGGCCCAAGCGGATCCGGCAAAACGACTTTGCTCAACATCATTTCGGGCATGGTGCTGCCCAGCAGCGGATCGGTCCTGATCGAAGGAAACGACGTCACGCAAATTCCGCCGCGCCATCGCGGTCTGGGCATGGTGTTCCAGAACTACGCGCTGCTGCCGCATATGACGGTGTTCGAGAACATCGCATTTCCGTTGCGCATCCGAAAGATGCCGCGCGCAGTGATCGAAGAGAAAGTCATGGCCGTGCTCTCGCTTGTGCGGTTGACCGACTTTGCCGGACGCAAACCGCGGGAGTTGTCGGGCGGCCAGCAACAGCGTGTCTCGATCGCACGGTGCCTCGTTTACGAGCCGAAGCTCATTCTGATGGACGAGCCGCTCGGTGCGCTGGACAAGAAACTGCGCCTGCAGTTGCAACTAGAGATCAAGAAAATCCACGAAGAGCTTGGCGTCACCATTCTCTACGTGACCCATGATCAGGAGGAAGCCTTGGTGCTTTCCGACCGCATTTGCGTGATGAACAATGCCCGGATTGAGCAGATCGGTGCCCCGAATGATCTTTATTTCCGTCCTGCCAACGAGTTCGTCGCGGATTTTCTCGGCGAGTCGAACCTCATTCCCGGCGAGGTCGAGAGCGCCGGGGACGGCAGCATAAACGTCCGCACCGACGACGGCACCCGCCTTTGTGCGCTCGCACGAAGCGCGGTCCGCCCGGGAGACCGGGTCAAGGTCCTGGTTCGCCCCGAAGCCGTGCAAATTTGCCCTCGCGACGAGAGGGCTGGGGAATGCGGAATGAACGGCATCATCCGGGATCGAATCTTTGTCGGCCAATCCACGAAGTATATCGTGACAGCGGGAAATCTTTGCATCGCAGCTCAGCTCGGCAACAGTTCGCAAACCCGGACCTTCACCAAAGGCGAGCAAATTTGGGTCGGTTGGGCGAGAGCGGACTCGGTTGTCTTAAACACGAGCTAGCCTCGCAGCGCTGCGGCTCGAAGATAACCAAGTCCCTGAAAATGGTTCCTTCTATTGGTACTTAAGGCGAACGATCGATTGCAATCACTGCACGCCCGTCCAGGCGATTGGCGATTATATCTGCCAGCACCTCGCGAACCCCGGACAGCGACACAATCCTGCTGATGTTCGGCTTGATTGCACCCGCCTCGTACATCGCGACGATCGCCTCGAGCGTCGCACGGTAGTTCGCCGGTTCGTCTAAAAACACTGAGTAGCCCCACGACACGCCAATAACGCTGCAAAGCTTGTTCAAAATGTAATGGGCGGGGATTTGTGGAATTTCGCCACCCGCGAAACCCACGATGAGAATGCGGCCGCGCCGCCGGACGCAGCGCAGGACCTGCTCCCTGAACTCCCTGCCGACGGTATCGAGGATGACGTCAGCGCCCTGACCGCCGGTGAGCGAAAACACAGCATCACGAAAATTAGGCTCAGCCGAATCGATGGCATGATGCGCACCTGATGCCATCGCACGTTCACGCCGCCCCTTCGAGCTTGCAACCGCAATCACCCTTGCACCAAGCGCTGCGCCGATTTGTACCGCCGGCAAGCCGACCCCGCCGCCTGCTCCGCGAACAAGGAGATATTCACCTGCTTTCAACTGAGCCCGACCGACGAGCGCCTGATAGGCTGTGCCGTACGCCATGCCCAACACGCCGGCATCGTAATCGTCAATTTCAGACGCGATCTTGACGGCGGACCCTTCGGCAAGGATTGCCTGTTCGGCGTAGCCGCCCGATGGCAACAATGCGATGATCTTATCTCCTGGTTTCAAGTTGCGCACACCGTTGCCGCATTCTTCGACTTCCGCGCAAATCTCGTTGCCGGGACAAACGGGAAAATTCGGCTTGGTCTGATATTTGCCGGCGATCAATAGCGTGTCTTGAAACGCAATTCCCGCGCTTCGTACGGCAACGCGAACCTCGTTCGCCGACAATGCCGGCCTCGGACGTTCCTCGACATGCAGTACGAGGGGGCCGCCCCATTCATGACAAACCGCGGCCTTCATGATTTCCGTCTCCACCAGCCGCTGTGCCGGCTGTTCCGCCTCTTCAGCGGATCAACCGCTCAAACAAAGAAACAAGGTGCTGTACAGCAAGCACAGCTGGTTCTACTATGCAATATCTTATATCGCATTTCAATACGAGCCGCGAATGACAACCAGACGTGACCTGCTCAAAACCGCCGCCGCGCTCGCGGCCGCGGGGATGCCAATGGCCGCTTCCGGTCAAACAACAAATGCCTCGTTAAAACCGATCAAGCTGGTGGTCGGCTTCCCAGCTGGCGGAATCACCGATGCTGTTGCCAGACTGGTGGCACAAGGCCTCGAAACGGTGCTCGGCAGCAGCGTGATCGTCGAGAATCGCGGCGGCGCCGGCGGAAACATCGCGTCGGCCGCTGTCGCGCGCGCGGAGCCTGACGGATCAACCTTGCTGCTCGGAGCTGTCAGCACTCACGCCATCAACCCCCGGCTCTACAAAGATTTGACTTTCGACACCGTAAAGGACTTTACGCCGGTGGGGTTTGTGGCAAGCGCTGCGAACGTGCTGGTCGTGAACCCGCAATTCGCGCCGAACGATCTGCCCGAGTTGATCGCCTTTGCCAAGGGCCGAACCGAACCGCTGCAAATGGCGATTCCGGGTTACGGCACGACGCCGCACATGGCCGGCGAGTTGCTGAAGCGAGCTGCCGGCATCGACATCGCCTTTGTGCCTTACCGCGGCGGCGCTCCGGCGCTGACGGACGTCATCGCAGGCGTTGTACCGATGATTTTCGACGGCCTACTCACCGCATCGGCACAGGTGCGCAGCGGTACTGTTCGCGCTCTCGGCATTTCCTCGCCACGTCGTAACAGTATACTGCCGGAGGTCCCGACGATCGCGGAGATCCTGCCAGGATTCGACGCGCAGGTCTGGTGGGCCGTTTTCGCTCCAGCGCGCCTCGCACCAGAGCTCACCGCCCAGCTGCACAAGGCGGTAACAGAGGCGGTCCGGCTACCGGCAATATCCGGCAAGCTGATCCAGTATGGCTGTGACGTTTCCTCGATGACGCAACGACAACTCGCGGAGCTTGTCGTTTCCGAGACCGAGAAATGGGGCCGCATCATCCAGGAAGCGAACATCAAGCTGGAATAGGAGCTCCCGGCACGGCGCACCGCAGGCGCGGCCTTGGACGGAAGGCAGAAATTCTCATTTGCGATCTCTTGCGGCAAGATGGCCGTTTGCGACGCTAGCGGATGGTCGGTGGGTAGCACAACGACCAGAAAATCCGTACGTACGCGCTCGTAGCTCAAATCTTCCATCTGTTCTTCAGTTCGAATGAAAGCTGCATCAAGCTTGCGTTTCATCAAGGCTTTCGCGAGCACTGGGGAGTAATCACTCGCCAGGTGGATTTCGATACTGGGAAACTCATGACGCAGGAAGCGGTTCACTTCAGGCAACAATCCAAAGTCCGCTCCTGATATGTTCTAGTTTTGACGCGCTTTCTTTCCGCAAACCGGTACCCACCTCGCTCGAAAACGCTCTAGTTATCCAGAACGCCAAGATAGGCCTCTCGAATGATTGGGTCCGCGAGAAGCTTTTCTCCCGATCCTGTCCGAACAATTCGACCCATGTCCATGATGTAGGCGACGTCGCAAAGATCGAGCGCGGTGGTAACATCCTGCTCGACGAGAAGTATCGACATGCCACCTTCATTCAGCGCATGCAGCGCCTCGACCAACTGCTCCACCAGCAGCGGCGACAACCCGAGAGAAAGCTCATCGATCATCAGCAGACGCGGCGCGCTCATGAGGCCGCGCCCAATGGCGCACATCTGCTGTTCTCCACCGGACAGCGTGGCCGCAGCCTGGCTGCGTCGTTCACGCAGCTTCGGAAAAGTCGCGTAGACCTGGTCGAGGCCGCTTGAGAGTTCGCCCCGGCTGGCCTTCCGCGCGTAGGCTCCCATCAAGAGATTTTCCTCGACGCTCATGGCGCCGAAAAGTCGCCTCCCCTCCGGCACGTGCACAATTCCATAGCCAATGATCTGCGCGGCTGTTGCAGTCGACAGATCCGCACCATCAGAAAAAAAGCGTCCGGACTGGATTGGAATCAATCCAGATAGTGCCCGCATGAGGGTTGTCTTGCCGGCCCCATTGGAGCCGATCAACGCGGTGATTTCGTGGGTACGGACGACCATGCTGACGTCCCAAAGCACCTGGATCTCGCCGTAACCGGCGCTGAGATCCCCTAGTTCGACGATCGGGGCGTCAGCCACGGGCGGCATTCCGTTGAGCATATTGCTGTCCCAGATAGGCATCCACGACCGATGAATTCCTGATGACGTCCCGCGGTTGTCCGTCGGCGATCAATTGACCATTATGCAGAACCGCGATTCGGGTGCAGACGTTCAGCACGACTTTCATCAGGTGCTCTATCATTACAATCGTGATGCCGTCAGCGGCAAGCTGGTGAATGAGCCTGGTCGCACGCTCCACCTCCGCGCTATTCAGGCCGGCATTGACCTCGTCGAGAAACAGCAGCTTCGGCTTCATCGCCAGCGCTTTTGCCAGTTCCAGCCGCTTGCGCATCGCCAGCGTCAGCGTCGCGGCCGATTGGTTCGCCTGTGCGCCCAGACCGACGAAATCCAGATGTGCATGGGCTTGTTCGCGCGCCGCGCCGAGGCTGTTGCCGGATTGGGAAAACAGCGCGGCCGCCGCGACATTGTCCAACGCGGAGAAATCGGCAAACGGTTGCACAATCTGGAACGTGCGCGAGAGCCCCTTACGCGCTGTCTGATAGGTCTTCAACCCTGTAATGTCGTGACCGTCAAAGATGATGGCGCCCGAGCTTGCCGGCGTCACGCCACAGACCGTATTCACGAGCGTGGTCTTGCCGGCCCCGTTGGGCCCAATCAGGCCGAGTACCTCGCCCTTGTTCACCGCAATCGTGACTTCTCGCAGCGCCTGCAAGCCGCCGAAATGACGCGAAACCTGGCTGAGGCGGAGTATCTCAGACATGCCTGGCCCTGCCCCAGAACATGCGGGCACGTAGCGAGGTGAGGCCATGCGGCAGGAACAGCAGCAGCATCACGATCAGGACGCCCAGCACGCCGCTATGAATCTGGATATAATTCCGCCAAACCAACTCTTCCAGGCCGAGGTAAAGAAACGCGCCACAGACCACGCCGAACGGCGAGCCAAGCCCACCCATTAACGCCATCACGATCGGCTTGACCGAATAGAGGATGTCGAACACGTCGGACGGATCAATGTAGTGCACCCAGGCCGCGTAGACGCCGCCGGCCGCGCCCACAAAGCAGGCCGATAGTCCGAACGCGATGCTCTTGTACAAATTGGCATTGAGGCCAATCATGTTGGAGGCGTTTTCATTCTGCCGGATGCAAGCAAGGCCAAAGCCCAGCTTGGACCCCATGACTGCTATAACGACAAGCGCGGTCGCAAGCAGCAGGCCCCACATCGCGTAGAAGAAAAACATGGCGTCCGCCAATATCCCCGATCCGGACGCCAGCGGAATGTTGAGCCCCATACCACCACCCGTCAGGTCGGTTGCGTTATTCACAAGCTCGCGCAGCACCTCGACCAGGGAAAGACTGGCGATGGCGAAATAATGTCCACGCAGACGCAGCAGCACCGCGCCAAGCGCCGCAGCAAGGATAAAGGACGCGATCAGGGAAAACATCACTGACACCGCAAGCGGCGCACCCTTGCCGAGCAGCACGCCGGTTGCATACGCGCCAAAACCGAAGAATGCAGCGGTCGCGAACGAAGGGTAACCGGCCAGGCCGCCAACGATGTTCCACGACAACGCAAGTACGGCATACATGCATGCAATCGTACCGAGCCGAAGGGCATAGGCCCCCCCGAACAGCGGCAAGGCCGCCACACCGGCTATCAGGACCAGCAACGCGACGTTGGTTCGAGTCATTCGAAGCCCTTTCGACCCACGAGACCCTGTGGCCGCAAAACAAGAAACACGATGAGCAACCCGAACGACAGCGTCGTTGCGTGCGCCGGGCCGAACAATGTCGAACCGACACCTTCAACCAGCGCCAGCAGCAAGCCTCCGGCAATCGCCCCGGACACACTGCCAAGGCCGCCCAGCACACAAACCACGAAAGCCTTGCCCAGGAACGCCGTCGAGGTCAGCGGCGAGATCGGAAAAATCAGCGACATCAGGACGCCGGCACAGCCCGCCAACGCCGCACCGAGCCCGAACGCCACGGCATAGATTGATTTGACGTCGACCCCCATCAGTACCGCTGCATCGCGGTCAAGGCGGACCGCGACAATGGCGCGGCCTACGCGGGATCGCCGCAACAGCAGATAGAGCAACCCGGTCAAGGCTAACGCAAGTCCGGTCGCCATCAGGCGGTCCACGGGTACGACGACGTCAAGGATCGATACCGAGCCCATGGGCGGATTCAGTGTCAGTTTCCGGTAATCTGCCTTGAAATAGTAGATCATCGCATTGTTCAGGATCAGATCGAGCCCGAACGTCAACGTAAGTGTTACCAGCACCGGAGCAGTGATGACCCGATTGAGAACGACACGCTGCAGGAAATAGCCGAGGCCAAAGAACAATGGCGCCGCGATGGCCAGCGAATACCATGGCGCGATCGAAAACCATTGATAGGCTGCCCATGCGAGGTAAGCACCGAGCACAATGAACGAGCCATGGATGAGATTGATGACGTTCAGGACGCCCCATACCAGCGAAAAACCTATCGCGATGCAGGCATAGAGGCACCCCAGCACCAGGGCATTGACCAGAACCTGGACCGCCAGCATACCGCTTCCCCGCCGCTCCTGTTCCTGCTGCTCAGTTCACCCCAAGCTTGAATTCACCCTGTTTGATGGCCTGAGGAAACAGCACCACCGGCTTGGCTCCCTGGATCTGGAATACCGGCGGCTCAAGCGAATTGATCTGGCCGTTTCCGCCAAACTTCACGGGACCAAAGAACGTGACGGTATCGAACTTCGCCAACTCGTCACGGACCTTGTCGCGATCGAGCGAACCTGCGCGCTCGATCGCCATCTGGAATATGGCGCCGCATACCGCCGCCGACGCCTGGCCGTAGTCGGGATCGCTCTTGTACTTGTCGCGGAACAGCTTCACAAAATTGGAGGTCTCGCCAAAAATATCCTTGCCCGAATATTGTTCGGCCGGATGCCACCAAGCAGCACTGCTCAGGTTCTCGGCACTGTGGCCGGCTGCTTCGATGAAGTCCTGATACGCCGGCCCGGCGATCATCGTGACGACCGGCGCCTTGATTTGCTGGTCGACCATCTGCTTGCGGACGAGCAATAGATCGTTGGTATAGCCTGTGACGAATATCCATTGCGGCGCGAGCGACTTCATCTGCGACAGCGTCGCCGAATGGTCGAGCGTGTTGATCGCGTACTTCTCGAAATAGACGACTTCGAGCCCGTTGGCCTTCGCGGACTTTTCCATTTCCTGAGCGATTGCCAGCGGGAACAGGTCGTTGCGCGCGAGAATCGCGACCTTCTTCACATCCGCGGCCTTTGTCTTGACGATTTCGGTCAATGGAGTGGTCAGGGTGTCGTTGGGCGTGAAGGTACCGAACAGATATTTATAGCCCTGATCGTACACTTGTGCCGATGACGCGGTCGCGGCGACCGTCGGCACCTTATATTTTTCCGAAACGGAACTCGCGGCTTTGGTCGCGCCCGAGCCGAACGGCGCAAAGAGAAAGTTGACGTTGTCTTGCGTGATCATCTGCTCGGTCGTCTGCACCGCGCGCGGCGTGTTCGATTGATAATCCGCATAGACAATTACCACCTTGTACTTCTTTTCCCCGACCGAAATGCCTCCCGCCTTGTTGGCTTGCTCAGCCCAGAGGTCGTAGCCCTGCTGCTGCTTGATCGCCTCCGGCGCCAGCGGACCGGTCAAGGGAAGAGGCGCGCCGAACCGGATCACGTCCTCTGCCGCGGCCGGCGCGATCGCGTATTGCGAGAAACCTGCTACAACCGCCAGTGAAAGGAGAAGTCGACGAAAGCCAGCACACCCCGAAGCGCCCCCGAACAAGTCCATAACCCTATCCTCTGTGTTGAACGCTATCGATCGCCGCAATGGCTTCGACTTCCAGATCGGCCTCAAAAGGCCAGGAGCCCACTGTGACGCATGTACGTGCCGGCGGAAAGCCCGGAAAATAGTCGCGGTATGCATCGTTTATGGCCGCGAAGAACCCGGAATTCGACACGTAGATTGTCAGCATCACCGTGCTCTCGAGCGAGGAGCCCGCATGTTTGAGCGCAAGGCTCAGATTGGACATCGCCTGGCGCAATTGGGTTACGACATCTCCCTTGATCATTTTCCCCGTCTCGGGATCGATCGGCGGCAGGCCCGAAATAAACGCAAAGCCGTTGGCGCGCGTGGCAACGGAAAGCGGAACGCCGCGCGCCGCGATGGCTTCCGACAATCCCGGCACATTAATCCGTTCAACTGCCATTTTCCGGACTCTCCACGACGACTGGCAATGTCAATTGACGGCGAATTGGGCGTTGATTTCGCAAGGCGCATTCAACGGCAATACGTTGACGCCGACCGCCGTTCGCGTGTGCTTCCCTGCGTCACCGAAGACCTCGTACATCAGGTCCGAGAATCCATTCATGACCTGCGGTTGCTGTAAGAAATCCGGAGCTGAAGCCACGAACCCGTCGACCCTGATCACGCGCTTGACCCGGTCAAGATCGCCATCGAGCTGCTTCTTGAGCAGCGCCAGCATATTCACGCCGACGAGCCGCGCCGCCGCGCGTCCGTCTTCCAGGCTCAGCTCCGCGCCCACACGTCCCTTGAACGCCAGCTCTTTGCCCCGGAACGGAATTTGCCCGGCGACATAGACCATCGAGCCTTCCATCAGCGTCGGCACATAGTTGGCCACCGGGGCCGGGCCACTTTCAGGCAACGCGATATTCAGTTCGCTCAGTTTGCGGTCGATGCGACCGGCCGCAATTACCGGCTGCGACGTGGCCGCGCCTGCGGCGATCGCAGCCGAGCCCAAAATCAGACCTCTCCGCGCAATAATCATGACTACCCCCTCGTTGACGATCGGCCTGTTATGGAACGGTGCTTGCCCGCGTTGCAGCAATTGGGGGTGCGTTGATCACCGGCTCGTACGCCCGGTTGAGCGACACCATATTCGTTCGGGGAGTTTCATCGACAATCAGCTGAAATATGTCAGGGCGCGCATAGTGGCCGACAGGATCGAAGTCGAACCTGGCGCGGTCGATTTCCTTGAGATCGATCGATGCCCTCAGAATGCATTCGCCCTCGAAATTCGGAGCTATCAGGACTTCCCCGAGCGGCCCGATGATGCAGCTTCCGCCCTTCGACACGATCGCGCTTCCGTCATTGCCGAACTCGGTCTCGAAGAAGAACGGATAGTCACTGCGGCGGGCGAACTGCGCAGCGGACAGTACAAATACACGGCCCTCCAGCGCGATATGGCGCATACTTGACAGCCAGGTTTCCCGGCTGTCGACGGTCGGCACGCAATAGACCTCGATGCCCTTTGCATACATCGTGGCACGGAGTGCCGGCATGTAGTTTTCCCAACACACGACGGCACCGATGCGACCGACCTCGGTGGCGAATACCGGCATGGTCGAACCATCGCCCTGCCCCCAAATCAGACGCTCGGCGCCGGTCGGCATCAATTTGCGATGCTTGCCCAACAGGCTCCCGTCCGGCGCAAAAAACAACACGGTGCAGTAGATCGTCGAGCCGTCGCGTTCCAGCACGCCAATCACAAGATAAATGCGATTCTGCCTCGCCACCGCGGATAGTTTGTCGAACTCGGGACCCTGCAGTTCGATGGCGCCTTCCAGATAGAGCCTGAAGAGTTCACGTCCCTCGGGCTGCCGCGACCCAACGACGGTACCGAAACCCATGCCGCGCGGATAGGCCGACACAAAGGCCTCGGGAAACACGACAAGCTTTGCACCCTGAGCGGCCGCGTCAGCCGTGAGGCTGCCGGCTTTCAGAATTGAGCGCGCCGTATCGAAACCGACCGGCGCCGCCTGGACCACCGCAACTTCAATGACATTTCGTTCTCGCGTTCGTGTCACCCGTCTTCTTCCTTTTGGACCACGTTCAACCCGCTTAGTTGAACAAATCCGGCCTCGAAAAGAAGAATAATTGCAGCATCGATGCGTTCACAAAAAGCGAACATCGCAGGCGCCGAGCTGCACTTTCCTGCTCAATCCTGGTTCACGTCAGTGTCGTGCCCTGGCTTGACGTGGTTTCTTCTTGCGCTCGATCGAAAAATTCGCGGCGGTAAACGCCTTGAGCGCGGCGGTCACCTCGACCAGCAGGCGCTGACCGGCGGATGACAGAACGCGACTGCGCTGAACGCACAGCGAAACCACCGCATGCGTCAGGTTTTCATCCCGGATGGCGACAGCCACCAACTCGCCCGATGAACATTCGCGCGTGATGGCAAATGCGGGAAGAACCGACAGGCCGGCGCCGGACCTCACATAAGCCTTGGCCATCTCGATAGAATTGATCGTAAGGCTGGGCTCGATCGATATACCGTCCTTGGCGGCGCATTGGTCCAACAACCGCCGGACGCCGAACGACAGGTCCGGCAATCCAAGGGTCTCCTTCGCCAGTTCCTGTATGGTGAGTACTTTCTTGCTGGCGAGGGGGTGTTTGCGAGAGACGACTGCATATACCGGGTGTTTGGCATCGTAGACCACCTCGATCTGCGGATCGGGATTCGGATTGAATGCGATACCAATATCGCCAAGATCGTTTCTCAGCGCATGGAGGACTTGTTCGGTGCCAGTTACCTCGATGTGGTAGGTGACGTTGGGAAAGTTCCGGCCGAACTGGCTGAGCACGGGCAGCAGGAAATCAGCAACGACGCCCTCGACGGCATAGATGACAACGTGCCCTCGCTTCAGATCCCGCAAATCGTCAATTTCGCTTCGGATCCGATCGACCTGTCGCAACGTCTGCGCCGCGCCGGCAGCGAATACTTCGCCGGCGGGGGTCAGCCTTATGCCTCGCGGCAGCCGTTCCAAAAGCGGCACGCCAAATTCATGTTCGAGGTTCGCCACGTGCCGGCTGAGCGCCGAGGCTGCGATATGCAGATTCTCCGCCGCGGCCCGAATTGACCGGGCGCGAACGATCTCAAGGAAGTAGCGCAAAACGTTGGTGTGCATGACGCGTCCAGATAACCGGCATCGGAATATTAACACCCATCCGGATATCTTTCGAGCTTGCCTGAAACATATGGATCGGCCCCTAGGCCCGCATGGCGCTCAACACGAGTTGGGCACCAACCGCATCCTGAAACCCCAGGCCGGTTGAATCGAACAACACCACCTCCGCAGGATGTTTCCGGCAATCGTCTCCCGTCGCAAGCACATCGCCCAGTTCGCGCGCCTCGTGCGCGGCCAGGTCGGGCCATTGCAGTTCGCCATAGACCCTGCACTGTTTGACGCTGTCCGCGACGACACGATGGACCTTCGAGGCAAACTCGCCTGACACCTCACGTTTGCCTACCGCGTCTGCGCCCATCGCGACCACGACGCTGCCGGGTTTCGGCGCCTCGCCGGTGAGAACCGGGGATCGTGCCGGTGTCGCCGATACGACGACATCGCTGTAAATGGTATCCTCAAGTGAGCCTGTCCGTGCCTTGATGCCCAACTTGCCGGAAATCTGTGCGGCGGCTTCTTCAGCCTTGCGCGCACTGCGGCCCCATATTTTCACGTTTTCAATTTTCCTCACATTGGCGATCGCAGCCACATGCCAGAACGCCTGGGTCCCTGTCCCCACGACTCCAAGTTCAATCGTTTTCTCCCTGGCGAGCGCATCGATCGCGACGGCGCTGGCACCGGCCGTTCGCATATCCGTTATCAGGCCACCGTCGCACAGCACGGCCTTGAATTGTCCCGTTTCCCGGTCCGCCACGACAACGGTCCCATCGCGAGTCGGTAGTCCCTTGCCAGGATTGTCGTAAAAACAGGTCACGAGTTTCACGCAGATGTGGCTTTCCGACAAAAGGTACCCGGGCTTGATATGCATCTCTCCGTTGACTGACGGGAAATCGATGTTGGTAATTGGCGCAGATTTCGCGCGTCCCTGATAAAAATCGATGAATCCGGTCCTGAGCGCAGGTATCAGCGTTGGAAATGTCAGCGCAGCCTCGATCTGTTCCTTCGATATGATTTGCACGTCCAGCCTCCTCCGCAACCGGCATTTCGCGCGAAGTATGGATCCCGATCATGCAAACTAACAGTGTGATTTGGCTTACGCTGCGATGCTCGAATGGCAACGCTCTGATCAATGCCTGAATCGCACCACAAGCGGACATACCCGCATGAGTAGTAGAACGTTGGTGCGGACGACGACTGGTGCAAGGCAAACCTGCCGAGTACCAGATCCGAGTAGAACCGCGAACCGCCCAGCTAATTCGAGCTAGTTGACCCCACACTGTCTGTCGTACCAGGACGGCCTTCTCAACTCCGCCTTGAACGACTTGCCGGCTCCGGAACGAGGTGCAGCCAGCGGGAGATATTCATATCCGAGATCTACACTCCGACGTCGCTTTGCGCCCCAAAAAGCGGACATTCCATTCCATAACGGCTCATGCCGCGCATTGAAGCTTCGGGCGATTGATCGGTGCTAATTCGCGAATTGCCGAGCGAGATCACTTCCTCTCGGAAGATCGGCCCTCCGCTGGCACCACAGTGCTTCGCCGATCAGCGCTATCGAAGACAGGCGTGCGCGAGCAGATTTCAAGGCCTTCCGCAATACGTTCGCTTCCACACCGCGCAAAGCAGATTACGTTTGGACGACGATCGCGCGCGTCCTCTCGGTCGCAAAGGACCACGGCAAGATCGCCGTGAACGTCTGCGAACGCGGCGCGGTCTACGGATCGGCGCAGAAATCAGAACTGGGATGTGGATGATTCCAGGTGAACGCGTTCACCGGTTGCGAAGGCTTCAGCGTGAGAGAGCGCTCCACGCCACCGGGGACGGAATAGCCGCTGCGGCAACGCAGCCATCCCGCCCATCGTTGAGCAGACGGCAATGTCGACGAGCACGGAAACCGAACAAAGATCCGTTCTGATCCGAAACCGCGGCAAGTTCTTGAAAGGCTTGGTGGGCGCACCAGGGCTCGAACCTGGGACCCGCTGATTAAGAGTCAGCTGCTCTACCAACTGAGCTATGCGCCCGGATCCTGGTCCGGAAAAGCCCTCGCAAGAGGGCGTCGTTTAGCAAAGCGACCCCGGTATGTCCAGCAAGCCGGGCCAAGTTTTCCCGGGCTTTGGCGGACCGCCAGAACGGCAAAAAGCCGCTGGATTTCAGCGGCTTCTGCCGATGTTCGGATCGGACGCGATCGAGGGGCGCCTCAGAGCCGTTCGGGACCGCCCCGGTCCGGGCCGTTGTCCCGGTCATGACGGTCGCGGCGGTCGCCGCGATCGCGGTCAAAGTCACGGTCCATGCCCATTTCGCGCTCGAACCGGTGATGGCGCCAGCCTTCCCTGCTGCCAAACCGGTCCATGCGGGTCAGCACGGCGAGCCGACGCTTCTGGCCATCGTCCAGCGTCTTGTAGAGCGGATCGGCAGCTTCCGCGATCTTCTTCATCGCCCCGGCCGTGGCCGCCATATTCTCGGCCCGGTCACGCAGCCGCGCTACCGGATCGTCCGGCTTCTGCTGGCTGGCATCGTCCCGCGGCGCGTTCATCCGCGCGTTGGCGCGATCGATCCTGAGCTTGGCGAACTCCTTGACCGCAGCCTCGACCGGCGGCCACAGCTTTTCCTGGTCCGCCGTCAATTTGAGGCCGGCATGAACAGCCGCAATCCGCGCGTCGGCGTAGGCCGAGCGGTCCTCCGGGCTCATCCGCGAAAAGCCGTGGCCCCAATGACGGTGCTGGGCGTAGACGGCGGTCGAACCGGCGATGGCAAGAACTGCAACCGCTGCGATGGCGAACTTCCTCATGCGAACCTCCTGTGAAAGGTTGCCTGAAGATGGGCCCGCCTGAGTCGGCGTTCAACTTAAGGATTGGCAAGAGAGGCTTCCCTTACCAAGATGTAATGTGACGCCGTTTGATCCACTGCAATGCGCGCGAGGCTAGAGCATCCCCAGCACGCGCGGCAGCCACAGCGAAAGCTCCGGCACGTAGGTGACGATGCCGAGGAAGACCAGGAGCGTGATCAGCCACGGCAGCACCGCAATCGACAATTCGGTGATGCCCATCTTGGCGATGCCGGAGGCGACATAGAGATTGAGGCCGACCGGCGGATGGCACATCCCGATCTCCATGTTCACCACGACGATGATGCCGAAATGAACCGGATCGATGCCGAGCTTGACCGCGATCGGATACAGGATCGGCGCCATGATCAGCACGATCGATGAGGGCTCCATCACGTTGCCGGCGAGCAGCAATAGCAGATTCACCACCAGGAGGAAGGTGATCCAGTTGATACCGCTGCCGGTGATCCAGTTCGACATCGCCTGCGGGATCTGCTCGCTCGTCATCAGGAACGAGAACAGCACCGCGTTGGTGACGATGTAGAGGATCATCGCGCTCATGTTCGCGGAGACGAGCAGGACTTTCGGCACGTCCTTCCATGCGAGGTCCTTGTAGATGAGCATCTCAATCAGGAAGGCATATACCGCGCTCATCGCGGCGGCTTCCGTCGGCGTGAACCAGCCGGCATAGATGCCGCCGAGCACCACGACGATCAGGGAAATTCCCCAGATCGAATCCATGAAAGCGCGGCCGGCCTCCGCCCACGTTGCCTTCGGGATCCGCGGAATGTTGTTTTTCCACGCGCGATACCACGTGGTCGTCGACAGCATGATCGCAAGGATCACGCCCGGCACCATGCCGGCCATGAACAACTGCCCGACCGAGGCGGAGCCGACCTTCTCGCCGTTCGGGCCGAAGTAGACGGCGCCGCTCGTCGCCACCGAATAGATCACCATGATGATCGACGGCGGAATCAGATTGCCGAGCGCGCCGCCGGTGACGATGACGCCGGCGGCAAAGCGCCGGGGATAGCCGACCGACAACATCGCCGGCAACATGATCGAGCCGATGGCGACCACCGTCGCGGGCGACGATCCCGACACTGCGGAGAACAGCGCCGCCGCCATCGTGGCGGCAATGCCGAGACCGCCGGCCCAATGGCCGATCATCGTCCGCGCGAACTCGATCATTCGTCTCGCGACGCCGCCATGGGTCAAGAAATTACCGGCAAGGATGAAGAACGGGATCGCCATGATCTCGAACTTCTCGATGCCGGTGAATAGCTTCAGCGCCACCGATTCGATCGGCACCGACGTGAAGAAGAACAGGAACGTCAGCACGGTCAGGCCGAGCGCGATAGAGATCGGCATGCCCGTCAGCATCAGGACGACGAGCAGCCCGAAGATGATCGAAGCGGTCATCGGGCGATCCCCCCGGCGTCGACGCCGGGCGCGTCGATTTCCACGCCCTCAACCTGGGTTTCGTCGTGATGCGGCAGGTGGCCGGTGTGCCAGAAATTGTACGCGACCTGCAGGAAGCGGAAGCACATCAAATAGGAGCCGAGCGGGACGCAGAGATAGATGATCCAGCTCGGCAGTTCGAGATCGGGCGTCACCTGGTCGGTGTAGTAGAGCCCGTGGACGAACTTTGCGCCCATCGTCCCGACCACGGCCGTGAACAGCGCGCCGCACAAGAGGCTGAACAGAACCGTGCCCTTGCGCCACGGCGGATTGAGCTTGTTCACCAGCACGTCGACGCCGACGTGAATGCCGGTGCGCACGCCGTAGGCGGCGCCGAACTTCGCCATCCACACGAACATGAAGATGCACAGTTCCTGCGCCCATGACAGATTGATGGGAAACAGGATGTCGTAGAACATGGGAACGCCGACCAGATAGCGATGCATCACCGCGACGAAAATAATCAGCGTAGCGGCCGCAATCAGAAACGTGATCAGCAGTTCCTCAAGCCGGTCGAGGATTCGAAGCAGTATCAATCTTCCCCCTTCAGGCCGGGCCTGGACAGCCTCGCCTTCCCAATCCTGCGCGGCTCGCGCCGCTCGCCCCGAAAATACGAAGGGCTTCCGTGCCGGGACACGGAAGCCCGATCATTATCGACTTAGTTCGTCGCGCCCCGGGTCTCCTTGAGGAATTCGTCGATCAGCGACTGACTGACGCGCTTTGCCACATCCTGGTAAACCGATTCGAGCGCCTTGCGCATCGCTGCATCCTGCTCCGGTGTCAGCGTCACGATCTCGCTCTTGCCAGTCTTCTTGATCTCGGCGAACGCGTCATCGTTTTCCTTGGCCGATTGGCCATTACCATATTCGGTGGCTTCCTTCATGGCCTTGTCGCAGGCCGCGCGAACGTCCGCCGGCAGGTCATCCCAGAACTTCTTGTTCACGACCACCACGTAGCCGATATAGCCGTGGTTGGTGTTGACCATGTACTTCTGCACCTCGTGCATTTTCTGGGTGTAGATGTTCGACCAGGTGTTCTCCTGACCGTCCACCACACCGGTCTGCAGCGACTGGTAGACTTCGGAGAACGCCATCACCTGCGGAATCACACCCAGCGTGCGGAACTGCGCTTCCAGCACCTTGGAAGACTGGATGCGGAATTTCAGCCCCTTGTAGTCCGCCGGCGCAATGACCTTCTTGTTGGCGGTCATCTGCTTGAAGCCGTTGTCCCAATAGGCAAGGCCGGTCATGCCCTTCGAATCCAGCAGCTTGAGCAGCTTGGCGCCGAGCGGGCCGTCGGTGACTTTGCGCAGCGTCTTCAGGTCGGGGAGGATGTAAGGCAGATCGAACACCTCGAATTCCTTGACCCCGATCGGGCCGAATTTCGAGTTCGAGGGCGCCAGCATCTGCACCGCGCCGAGTTGCAAAGCTTCCAGCTCTTCCTTGTCCTTGTAGAGCTGCGAGTTCGGATAGACTTCGACCTTGACCTTGCCGCCGGTGTATTTTTCGGCCAGTTCCTTGAACTTTTCGGCCGCCAGCCCCTTCGGCGTATTGG